>Ga0105240_10000672_pt1 | contig 62725 bp, 78 predicted proteins | sample KBSC54metaG_FD_80426 | JGI IMG/M metagenome (GOLD analysis project Ga0105240, IMG submission 80426) | Corn rhizosphere microbial communities from Kellogg Biological Station, Michigan, USA - KBS C5-4 metaG | ecosystem: Host-associated > Plants > Roots > Rhizosphere > Soil | place: Michigan, USA... | reverse complement strand
GACTGGGATATCGGTATCACGCCGGTGGCCAACATGATCGCCGCCTACTTCAATAGGGAGGCGATCTGGGGCACGCTTGGATTCAGCCAGATTGAACTCTTTCCTGGTGGCCTCGAGCGCGTCGATGAGAAGGCTTCCGCCGAAATCTACAAGATGGAATACGAGGGCAACGCCATCACACCGAACGAACATCGGGCCCGGCGCAATATGGCGCCACTCGATAGTGAATTCGGCGATATGACCTTCGCCGAGTCTCAAATCGCAATTCAAGCCGCGCGCGGTGCCGCGCAGGTCAACCAACGCATCATCAACGGAGAGTAAAAATGGCATTGGACGTCCATACCGTCAGCGTCTTGAGTGGTAGCAATCCGCTGTCGAACCCCGACCGCCTGAAGGTCGGCCTGGCTACCGTCGCCGTCCCTGCGCCAGTTGGCCAGATGACCGGCGGCGTTGTCGATGCAACCGGATCCGGCTACACGAGCATTCCGACGGCCGCAGCGGCTGGTGGTTCGGGTGGCACTATCACCGCGTCGATGCAGGTCGCGACTTCCGCAATGGCTGCCGCCGGCTCGACCTACGCGCCTGGCGACACAGTTACGCTGACGGGCGGCACGGCTTCGCAGCAGGCAATTCTGGAAGTGCAGACCACCAAGGCAGTGACGGCACCGGCCGTTGCCGCTGGCGGTTCGGGCTATGCGGTGGGCGACCAAATCACCTGCCAGAATGGTCTGGTGCTGCAAGTGGCCACGCTCAGCACGAGCGCGGTCGCCACAGTCACCATCGTCAACGGCGGCTCGTTCACTGCCAACAACACCACGGCAGGCGGTCTGACCCAGACCTCGACGACCGGGGCCGGCACCGGCGCCACCTTCACCATGACCGCTGCAAAATACGGCGTCGCGACCTATTCCGTGCAGAATGCGGGCTCCTATTCGGCTCTGCCGAGCAGCCCCGTCTCGCAAGGCTCGACATCCGGCTCGGGCTCGGGCTTCACGTTGACGGCCTCGACCTGGTCGGTTGCGAGTATCGCCGCAACTGGTGGTACCGGCTACGCCAACGGCGCCGCAGTCACGTTCACCGGTGGCGCTGGCACTGGAGCTGCTGCCCATATTCTGGTTGAACCACTGGGCGAGAACATCAGCATTCCCGTGACCTTCGATCTGCCCTCCGTCTACAACGTCCAGGTCGAGCCGAATGGCCCCTGCAACTGCTGGGTATCGAACAAGACGACATCCGGCTTCACCATCGAGCTGGCACCGCTGTCGTCCAGTGTGCCCATCGGCGCGACATCGCTCGACGTGATGGTGTTCGCTTAAATGAAAGTCCAGACCGGCGCCACAGTGCGCCAAAGCCTGAGCGGATCGGCAGCGGTCAGCGCCGGCGGCACGCCAAACGCAGTATTCACTGCGACGGGCACGATCTCGGTCGGCCAGATCAAGTTCACGCTGGAGGGAGGCAATGGGCAGAACGCCGACACGTTCGCGGCGACCATTGCCTCTGGTCTGGGGGCGGCCTGGAACGGGACACTGTGCTCGTACAACATGAACGGCGTGAACACCTACATATTTACGCTGCCCGACGGCTACACGATGTTCGCCGGCGATGCCCTGAACTTCAGCTTTCCGAACTCCGGCAATCTGACATGGGGTATCGAGGTCATCTACGCAGGTATTTTCTGATGCGCAAGCTTGTAACGCTCATGTTGGCCTTTGTGCTGGCGCTGAACTGTCACGCCCAGACGATTGTCAACGGTCAGGTCCAGACCCCTGCACCCGGTGCCCAGTTTGTGTCGGACGCGGCCGGGAACATCCAAGGGCTGAAGGCGTCTTCCGGCACTATCCCGCTTTCCGTTCAAACTCCTGTCGGATCGCTGGGCCTGCTGCCGCTGCCTGGATTCAGCACCATTGCGGGCGATGCGACCAATGGGGTCATCATCAACACCCAGTTGCCGTCGACATGCGCTTCTTTCTATGGTGTTCGGCTGATCTATCTCAATGGAGACACCGTCAACACACAGGCCTACGACGGCGTGAAGGTTGCGGGGGCGCCAAAATCGATTTCCGGCGGCAATAGCTCGCTGACGTTCTCTTCGTTCGTCACGGTGAACGGCTCGCAATCGTTCGCCGTGCCCGTGGCGGTCACTGGTGCCGGCGGCCAGGTCATTCCAGGTCAGACAGTCACCGACTTCATCCCAGTCTCTTCGGTTGCCCGAACCGACACTGTGGGCGCACCCTTATTGCTACGTGTGGCCTCACACTTGGCGCCGAGCGCGAACAGCACCAGTCACCCGAATTACAACGGTACGAACTTTACAAACTACAACGCATTGGCCGCAAATCCCGGGCTGATCTACGGAACCTACAATTTTTCCGGCACAGGCGCGACACTGGCCCAGCTGACATCGAACGGCAACAGCGTGCTCAACTCGGGCGGCACGGAAAACCCATTTGCCGCAGTCTTCTATTGCAATGGCCAGACAACCGATGTGTGGGCATTTGGAGATTCGATCTGGCAGGGACACGGTACGACCAGCAATCTGGCCGGCATTACGGAATACCTGACCTTCAACAGTTATACCAACCCAACGCAATGGGTAGGTTCGAATTTCGCGACGTCGGGACAAACGACCGTGGATACTTGGGCACGCCTTAAGAAGGCGCTCGGGGCGGCCGCTGCAGCGAACCAGCTGCCGAAATACATCCTGATCAAGGGTTGGACGCCGAACGACACGCCAATCAACACGCAATCGACCTACAACCAGACGTGGGCCTACGTCACCGACATGGTGAACTACGCGCTACAGGTCGGTGTGCAGCCAATTGTCTCCACGGCGCCCTTCGCCTCGGGATATACCTGTTCCTATATACAAACGAACAATGCTCGAGTGATGGCCCTGCCAGCCTCTGTGCGCAAGGTCGATCTATTCAACTTGTGGACGCCTGGCTGCACCTGGAACGCGTCATACAACAGCGGCGACGGCATCCATCCAAACGATGCTGGCACAAGCGCCGCGGCAAATCTCATTCTTCAAACGGTCAACTACTGACCATCCCAAGCAAAGGAGCATCAAATGGGTGTTCGCACGAACCTCCTGGCCATCACGCCATTGACGTCGGAAATCTCGACCTGCCAGACGTCCGGCTGCGACTTGCCGGGCAACCTGAACTTCGCCGCCGAGGCCTGCGCTGACGCGGTCAAGACCTTGAACGCCATCGCGGACTTCCTGCCCGCAGGCTCGAATTTGACGGCCGTGCAAACCGCCATCACGGCGCTGTCGTAATCGTGAGCAAGAAAGGTAGCGCCAAGGTCGAATTCACTTCGACTGGCGGCGGCGCGCAAGGAAAGTCGATGAAGGAACTGGCCGCCGAAGCAGCGAAGGAAGTCCGGCCGCCTATGGTGCATATCGGCGCTCCGGCTCCATCAATGCAACTGACGGAAGCGGCTCCGCAGGTCGCAACGTTGGTTACAGAGCAAGCCGCGCCGGCCGTCGTCACTCCGATCACGGTCAGTTCCAGGCTGAACGCGTTGTGCAGGAACCTTCACGGCGCTGAGCAAGCGGCCGTCAACGGCGTACTGGTGGACCTGGAGATGGCGCGCTTCAAGGCGCGCGAAGCTGCGGCGTCCAGTCTGTTCAACGAGGAAGAGATCGCGCTGCTGCGCGAAATCGCGGAACTGTAACAATGAGCCTGACCAAGGAAGAGCGCGACAAGCTTCCCGACCACATGTTTGCGTGGCCCGAGAAGCGCAAGCTGCCAATGAACGATGAAAACCACACCAAACTGGCGTGGGACCAAGTCGATCGCACGCAGGGTATGTCGGAGTCCGAGCGTAACGCTGCCCGGGTCAGGCTCTTGCGCCGCGCGCGAGAGTTAGGTCTCGACACGAAGGGTTGGAACCGGGACATGAAGGCATCGTCCTTGATCAACCTCTTCGCTATGTCGATGGAAGTGCCCGAGGTCGCCGGACATCCGAACAGGATGCCCTTCAGCGGCGTCGTGACGTTTGTCGACCGGCCGTCCGACCTTCCAGTTGGCGGCGGTGGCGGCAAATTGACGTACCTGCCTAAAGACGTCGCGCAGCGAATTCTGCCGTCGCTCCTGGGCATGGCCATTGATTACACCGAGGATTTTTCGAGCCACGACCCCACGCGGAAGCTCGGTGTAATCACTGGTGCCGACATCGTCGGCGATGAAGTGCAAATCGAAGGCTATTTTTACGCTCTGGACTTTCCGCAGGAGTGTGCACGCATCAAGGCCGAGAAAGAGGACCTGGGATTCAGCTACGAAATCCAGGCTCAAACTCGTGACATGGGCGGCAACCTGCTTCAGATCGTCGGCGGCATGTTCACGGGTGCAGCCGTCCTTTACAAGGACAAGGCGGCCTACCAATCAACTTCTCTAGCCGCGAAGGCAGAACAGGAACTCGAAATGGATTTGAAAGAATTGACGGAAGCCGTCTCCGGCATCGTGAAAGAGGCCATCAAGCCCCTCGCCGCCTCGGTGGAAGAGCAAGGTAAGGCACTCAAGGACCTGCAGGAAGGCAACACCGAACTCAAGGCCAGCGCCGCAATGCGCGAGAAGGTGCGCCCACACGCCGAAGCCCTGCGCAACTGCGCCGCATCGATGGAAGCCGCCGGCATCGGCCACGATCCGAACCGCGGCCACATCAAGCTCTTGCACAACATGGCCGCCAGCATGGAAGCTGAAGCCGCATCTGGCCGCCTGCCGCAGATCTATCGCGATCACGACTGGACCTTCCATGCTGCTGGCGACCAGAGCAAGAAGGGCGAAGACAAGACCACCGAGGCCGATCCCAAGGTCAAGGCGCTGGAAGACCAAATCGCGGCTTTGAGCACCCAGGTCACCGATCTGAAGGCCGCTGCTGTGAAGTCTGTGCAGAACCCGGGCCGCACCACGGTCAGCTCCGAAGTCACCGCGCTCCTGGCCAAGGGCGGCATCGCCAATGTGCCGGATGGCGGCCTGACCGAGGCTCAAATCGACACGATGCTGACTGCCGCCGGCGTGACCGGCACGCAAAATCGCATCGCAGCCAAGATGCAGATCGCCAATTCCGGCTTGTTGAAACGCAGCTAATCGAGCTGAAATCGCAAACACAAGGCGCCTTCGGGCGCCTTTATTTTTTGGAGAAAAGAAATGATTGAAGCTCGTGCAGTAGGCGACAAGGACGATACCCTCGTCGCCCTGGCAGGCGTTGGCGCCCGTGGCAATATGGGCCTGGCCGCCGCCGCCGACTATTCCGGCACCGGTGCTCTGGAAGTACCGGTGTTCGAATCGGAGATCGTCGACATCATCCGTCGCGAATCCATCATGCTGAACCGCGTCCGCTCGACGCCGGCGACCGGTCACCCGCATCGCTACTTCGAACAGACCGCGATTGCGACCGCTGCCGCGACCGATCCGCGCAACATCAACGCGACGCCGTCGGGCCCGGTTCGTCAAGAACGCGCGGCCTTCATCAAGGCGGTGGTTGCGCAGTCCAATATGAGCCTGTTCGACCGTGATGTGACCGAGCAACAAGGCCAGTTCGCGCAACTCCAGGCCAAGGACATCGAAGACATCATCTCGGCCATCGTGGTCAAGCGTGCGCGCATGTTCTGGACCGGCTCCGACACGTCGCTGTTGATGCCGACGACCTATGAATGGGTCGGCGCGCTGACGCAGATCACCCAGCAGGCCACCATCGCCAACGGCTCGTCCATCATCGACGGCCTGAAGACCATGGTCGCCAACATGGTGGCCGACACCCAGGACAACCAGCTGTACAAGCCGGCGCCGACGGTCATCTGCCTGAATCCGCTCCTGATCGACAAGATCGAGAAGGAAGCGAAGGCCAGCCACATCGAGCTGAAGACCACAGCGATCACAGCCGGCGTCTCGGTCAAGTACTTGTCCACCCAGGCGGGCGACCTGCCGCTGATCCCGGATCCGTACATTCCGACGGATACCACCGGCAAGTACGGCTTCGCAGCCCCAGGCGCCGGCCTCAAGAACTACTACGCTGCCATCCTCAGCGAGAAGTTCATCGAGATGCCGTATATCGGCAAGGGCACCGACGGCAAGCCGCGCATCTTCCAGCTGGGCCTGACCGGCAACCTGGCCGGCCAGTTCGTTGGCGTGAACTTCGATGCGCTGATCCTGAAGGCCTATGCCTACGCCCACGCGGTCGTGGCGGTCGTCAGCAACTGATGAACCCGGGCCGTCGTAGTGGCGGCCCACTTTTTCCAAAGGCGGTGTATGCGCGTCTATCTCAAGACCGGTGCTCGTGATCATCTGATGCTCGTGACCCCCGGCACCCATTCGGATTGCAGCGACTTTTTCTATCCGGATGGCACGAAAATTCAGTTTTCGGTGAAGTTTAACGGCGGAATGGCTGATGTTCCGTCGAATCTTGGCCGCTACATGCTCGACCAAGAGCTGGTCCAGGAGACGCGCATCATAACGCTTGACAACCTGCCGTCGGCTCACCTGCAGACCGACGAGCGCGTGCGTCGCCCCATGGTCCACCTGTAGTCATCATGCCATCCAGTTACCTTTCCAGCGACGACTTCGCCGCGTACGAACTGCCCACGTCCACAACGCAGGCACAAGTCACGGCCGCTTCGAACATCATCGACGTGTATCTGCGTCGTCCGGATGGGCTGGTGTGGGTGCCGGATGGTACGGGTCAGCCTGGCTGGATGGCAGCCAAAACGCCCTCGATCACGTTGACGGCGACGGGCCCAATCGAGCCTGGGGCGAATGTGGCAGTGTCGATTCAAGGCGGCGTTGACAGCCTCAGCGTGGGCGACGTGCTGATCCTTGATCGTGGCAACTCGGAAATCGCGGAGCCTTGCGCGGTATTGTCGATCACGAGCTCGCCGGCGTCGATCATTCTCCAGCAAGTTGTCTTTGCTCACCCCGGGCCCGTGTCCCTGGACAAGGACATGGTCATTAAGCAGCACAAGTTCATGCCGGAGGGCAGGCCGCTGACGGTATTGGCATACCGTCCTGTTGCGCGCTTGCTGGCCGGACAGGGGCGCTACGGGTACGGACGCCGCGGCGCCGCCTCGCGATACCAGGTCGATGAGTTCAACTTGTTGGCATCGCTATCGCACTTCGGCGGCCCGCCTGTATGGGAGTTCTTCCCGATGCAGAACACGGGCATCGATGCGAACACAGGGCAGCTATGGACGCCGGCCGGTGTGATGCTGGCGTACTACTCGGAAATCAACCTCTGGTATGTGGCGGGGTATTCGGCTGCCAACCTGCCGCCCGCGATCAAGTCCGCCTGCGCGCAAATCATCTTGGCCAAGAGCCAGATGCCAGCAGCTGGAAATGTGAAGTCCTATAAGGCCGGGGATACCCAGATCACGTTGGCCAGTTCGTCCTACCTCAGTGACGACACGAAAGAGTTGTTGGCGCCGTATCGCGCGTTGGGCGTCGCATGAGCTTCGTCTACCCGCGCACGATCACGATCTCGCGCCCAGAGGTTCAGGCGGGCGCGGGCAATCAGGGCTATTTCGGTCTGTCCCCTGGCAGTGAAACACCTGTTGCCAGCGATTTGCCGGCGTCGATTCAGGAAAAGAAGGAAGGTCGTAATCCCGACGCTGGACTGCCATCTGATATCGCCAAGCGAACGATGTGGCGGATTCTCATTCCGGCCGGCTCGGCTGCAAATGGCCTGATTCAAGACCGTGACATCGTCACCGACGACTTGAACGTCCGATATCAGGTGGGCGCTGCCTATTGGAACAGCCTGGGTTACAACCTGCTCGCGGAACGATTGGAAAACTAATGGCAGACGCATTCGACGTGATGGACGTGCTGGCCGCGTCGATCACGGCGGTGGTCTACCCGAACGGAACGAGTCCTGCAAACGGGTCTGTGGCCGACGCTCAGGTATCGATTGGAACGGGCTGGCCGCCATCGGCAACGGTGGATGAGCAACTGGCGGCCGGCAACAGCATGGTCTCGGCCTTCTCGATTCCGGGAGCAACCAACACCACGCGCTATCCAACGAAGCAACAGCGCATCGGACCGAGTTCGCAGGTGACTCTGGGTTGGACCGTGTCAGGTACCACCGCCACATTGGCCGGTACCGTCGCGACGCCACAGAACGTCGCAATCATCGTTGATGACGCGGCATACGCTTATGCGGTGCAGACCGGCGATACGTTGGGCACGATCGCCGCTGCGTTGGCGACGCTGATTGCTGCGGATCGGCCATGTACATCCAGTGGCGCGACAGTGTCGATCCCAAATTCTTCGGTCATCGTCGCCCGCGTTGGTGCCGTATCGAGCGTTGCAACCGAAGTGGGGCGCCAGAAAGGGCGCTTCCAGATCACGGTATGGTCACCAAACCCGAGCCAGCGACGCTTGATCCAGTCCGCAATCAAGACTGCCTTCGCGCAGCAGCATTTCATCACGATGCAAGACGGCTTTGCGGCGCGGCTTCGGTATCAGACCGACTGGCCAACCGATACGGCGCAAAAAACCATGCTCTACCGGCATGACTTGATTTATGAGGTGGAGTACGCGACCACCGTTGCAGGAACGGCGCCCCAGGCCATTGTCTGGACCGTCGAAGTCTTTGGTGGCGTCGTGCCGCCTACCACCAACCCCGAGATTTACCAATTTTGATTAGAAGGGCCATTCGATGAGCACCAACTACAGCTTCACGGGCGCGTTCAACGCGGCAACGCTCAACGTGCCGGGCGCATATATCAACGTCCAGCCGCCTGGTCAGGGCCTGATTCAGCCGGCAGGCAGCGGCTTGTTGGCTCTATGCGGCGTGGCATCCTTCGGCCCGGTCGGCCAGCCGACGCTGTCTGGCGCAAATCAGGTATCCCTGTTCGGCAACCCCGTGAACCGCTTGAGCGACCTTGTGACGCACGCAAACATTGCGCTGCAGGCCCAGCAGGCGGCAGGTTCCGGCGGGTTGCTGCTGACCCGCGTGACGGACGGCACCGACTCCGCCGCGACATCCTCGGTCAACGGCGCCGGCGTGGCGGCCAGCGGCAATATTCAGTTCTCTGGCCAGCCGTCCGCCAACGACACCATCACCATCGCCGGCACGGCGGTCACCTTCGTGGCGTCCGGCGCCACCGGCAACCAGGTCAACATCGGGGCGAACCTGACGGCGACCTTGGCGGCGTTGTTGACACTCTTGCAGGCTTCGACCGACGCCAATCTGGTCAAGTGCACGTATGCAGTCTCCGGCAGCCAGTTGAACATCACCGCTGCGGCGACTGGCACCGCCGGCAACTCGTTGACATTGGCCAAGTCGGGAACGGTCGAAACTATCTCCGGCTCAACCCTGACCGGTGGTGCAGCGCCGACCGTGGGTCTGACCTTGGCGAATAAGTACACGGGCACAACTGGCAATGGCGCGCTGTGGAGCATCACGCAAGGCTCAAGCTCGACGCCGACGACGCCGACCTGGCGCATCACGTTATCGGTCGGCGGTTTTCCGGCCGAGGTCTTCGACAATATCGGCGGCACCGGCAATGCGCTCTGGACGAACATGGCCAGCGCCATCAACAACGGGAACTCGGCACTGCGAGGCGCTTCGGCATTCTTCACCGCTACCGCTGGCGCCAGCACGCAAGGCGCGTCGATCAACAACGGCACTTTCTCCGGCGGCACCGACGGTGCGACGTCGGTCACGTCGTCGGTATTGGTGGGCAATGACACGGCCGGTGCGCGCACCGGGATCTACACCTGGCGCAACAGCGGCGCTAACCTGGGCGTTGTCTGCGACTTGGCCGACACGACGCAAGAATCCGCGCTGAGCTCTTTCGCCCAGTCCGAGGGTATCCTCATGCATGGTGCCGGCCCCGCAGGCGAGACCGCGCAAAGTCCGACCACGCCAGGCAGCGGCGCCTATAACAAGCAGGCAGTCGGAACCAACAACCCCTTCTTCCGGCGCTGGCTCGGCGACTGGGTCTACTGGAACGACAATTTCAACGGCATCCAGCGCTTGATCTCGCCGGCGACGTTTCAGGCTGCTTTGCAGTCGACCTTGCAGCCGCAGCAATCCACGTTGAACAAGCCGGCATCGGGCGTTGTCTCGACGCAGCGCAGCCGCACCGGCATTCCCTATGCCAACGACGAACTGGGCACGCTGGTGCAGAACAGCATCGATGTCATGGGTACTCCCTGCCCGGGCGGCAACTACTTCGGCTCTCTGGTGGGCAAGACGTCTTCTTCCGACGCTACGCGCAACACTGACAACTGGCCGGTGCTGACGAACTTCCTGGCGCGCAGCCTTGGTGGGCCGTCTGGCGTGGGCACGCTGATCGGGCAGGACATCACGCCGGATTTCTTCACGACCGGCTACGACATGTTGAACGACTGGGCCCAGAACCTGATCGATAACAAGGTCATCCAGGCGGCTCAAATCATTTTCGGGCCAGCCAATAACCCGCAGCCGCAGACCGCACGCGGTGTCGTGATCGCCCAGGTCAACATGACCTACTTCGGTATCGCCAGCGTGTTCCTGGTGAACATGCAGTCCGGTGCCACGGTCGTGGTGCCCCCGCTGTCGACCGCTTCGTAACCCTTCAATCTCAAACCATGGGCCACTTCGGTGGCCTTTTTATTCCGTGCTGGAAAGGATAAGTCATGCCCGCCAACGGTTTTAATATTGGTAGCGACACTACCATCTCGATCATCAGCGCCGGCCAGGTGATCAAATCCGCGATCCTGACCGGCTTCGAGGCAAAGCAATCTACAATCTTACTTGATTCCGTGGCCATCGACGGCGTGAACCGCTACGACCACGTCGAGAAGGGATGGGAACTGGCATTCGACTACGACCGCGCGGATTCGATCTTCGATGACTACTTTGCACTGAAGGAAGCCAATCGCTACGCTGGTTTGGCGCCTCCGACCTTATCGGTGACTGAAACCACGACAAACGCCGATATGTCCGTTGTGAAGTATCGGTTTTCCGGCGTGACTCTGAAGCTCGACACGATCGGCAAGCGCACGGGCGATGCAAAGGTTGAACAGAAGGTTTCTGGTATGGCCAGCCGTCGGAAGAAGGTGCAATAACTATGACCAAATCAGTATCCAACGTGCGCGAGGGTGCACAATCCGCAGCAAAGTCGACGGCGAAAGCTGTGTCAACGGCTAATACCTTGGAAAAGACTGACACTCGCGGTCGCAAGTTGCTTGTACGTCGACTGAGTCCGCTGCAGCGTATGCGCTTGGCCAAGTTGGCCGGAACGGAATCTGCCAACGTCGGCTATATGGGCTACGTTGTGACAGCCGCGTCAGTGGCCGCCATTGACGACGAACCTGAAGAATTCCCGATGTCCATTCGCGCCGTCGAAGCGATGATCGAGCAACTGGGAGACGAAGGTCTGGAGGTCGTCGGAGAGGCGGTGGCGGAACTGAACGGCGTCGAACTCGATGCCGATGCACTGGAGCGCGCAAAAAACTAACCCGCTCCGCTGAGCTTCGGGAATTCATCGCATTGGTCTCTGCTGGATTCAAGGAAGAGACCATAGAAGGCCTGGACCCAGCGGAGCGGTTGGCGTTTTTAGTGATTTTGGGCGAACAGAACGGCAATGAATTCAACTGGGAAGCGCTGAGCTGGAAGAAAAGGTAAATGCGTGAATTTCACAGTATCGGCGCCTTTGTCGCGCATCTTGCCGCGATGGAAGCGGCTGCCATTCTTGAGGCACATAAGGGTCTGAAGGAGTGCGCAGTCGCAGTGGAAAGGACCGCGAAGACCGAAATCGGCACCTACCAAGGCGAGGTCGGGTCGTTTGCGGCTTGGGCACCATTGACCGATGCAACCCAGTCCGAGCGCGTGCGTTTGGGTTACACGGCAGACGATCCGCTTTTGCGCACTGGGGAACTACGGGACTCGATTTCGCACGAAATTTCCGGCCTAGAAGCGTGTATCGGCTCGAACAGCGATGTCATGGTCTTCCAGGAACTCGGGACTGAGAAAATTCCGCCGCGCGCTGTGATGGGCCCAGCAGGCATTCACAACGTTCACAAGATCATGAAGGTGCTGGGTGCCGCAGTAGCAAAAGGGCTTCTCTACGGCTCGGGGGACTCGTTGACGCCCCTAGAATAAGACGACGTAGGTGAGAAACAGAACTGCGCCGAGTATAAACAGGCCGGTTGCCAACGTAACCAACGACAGCAGCACCATGTCGATTCGCTTTCCCAGCGGCATATGCGTGGCGAATCGAGGTCCAGTTCGAGATGCCGCGCGAGTCGCGTCGTCGGTCGGTCGGATGTTTGGATATTGCACCCAGCTAATACGGTCTGCCAACCATTCGTGAACACGATATCGGAATTTCATCGGAACCCCCATGTTTGACGCCTACAAAATCGGTGTGACGCTGTCTCTGACGAATCACGTCAGCTCGACACTGCGCTTGATCGGGGCCGACTTCATCAAGACGGAAGCCGATGCCAAGTTGCTGGAGAAGCGCATCAACGGCATTCAGAGCACCGCCGCGAAAGGGGCCGGCATGGCGACCCTCGGTGCTGGAATGTTAGCACTTTTTAAAGTGCCGATCGACGAAGCAAAGAAGTTCGATCAAGCGGTCGGGAAATTCAAGTTGTTCGGTCTTAGCGATGCCGCCAACGTCGAAGCCGTGCGCTTCGCACGGGCCATGGACACCATGGGCACCAGCTACACCGACAACATGAAGTTGATGACCGAAGCGCAAGGCGTCTTTCGCGAGTCCGGCCTCGACGGCTTGAAGGCTCTGGAAGGATCGAAACTAGCCGCTCCAATGCTGGCCAAGATCCAGTTCGCTACGTCGTCTCTTGACGATGAATCGAAAGAAAAGATGCATACCCAGAGCCTGGCGATGCTTCGTTTCGTCGAAATGCGCGGCGGCTTGAAAGATGCGCAATCCTTCAACCGCATTGCCGACATCGGCTGGAAAGCGATCCAATCTTCAGGCGGGAACGTCAACTGGGAGCAGATGCGCCAGTTCATGGCCAGGGGTGGCGTGGCGGCCCAAGGCTTGTCCGATACAGCCTTGTTTGGCAAATTGGAACCGGTCATTGGTGAGTTGAAAGGCTCGACCGCCGGCAATGCCTGGATGACCGCCTATAACCGGCTTGTTGGTGGCGTGAAGGTGCCGAATCAAGTCGCGCACATGCTTGCGCAAAACGGCATCTGGGACCAATCGAAGATCGTCTGGAACAGCCAAGGCGGAATCAAGGAATTCAAGGGCAACCCCTTGAAGGATATGACGACCTTCGGCACAGACCCCGTCGAATTTTACGAAAAAAATATCCTCCCCATGTACGCCAAGATGAACGGCGGCAAGGGCGTCAGTGCGGAAGAACGTGCGCGGGACAACACGCTTATTTTCGGCCGCACTGGTGGCATGATGTTCTCGCTTGTTGACCGGCAACTGGCCACAATTCATCGCTCCGTCGACGCCCAAAATAGAGCCTTGGGCGTGGACGCTTCTGTGCAAGTTGCAGGCAAGACGATGGAAGGCAAAGAAGTCGATCTAGATGCAAAGTGGGCGAAGGCCATGACCGATCTGGGTAATGTGGTCCTGCCTCATGCCATTGTCATAGTGGAAAAATTGACCAATGCTCTTGTGGCGCTCGATAGTTGGATGCTGCGAAACCAAGATCTAGTGAAGCAGCTGACGTGGGCATTCGCCGCGCTCGGCGCTGGTCTGATGATCCGAGGTTCCGTGCTGTTGCTGACCGCCGCATTGAGGGGGCTTGGATTGGCCTTGATTTTCGAGAAGGCTGGAGGCCTCGCCGGTTTATCAAAGGTCGGCACTGTCATTAACTCGCTTGGTGCTGAACTCGGCATTGTCGGAAAGTTGGGTTTTATTGCGGCAGCTGCATTCGCTGGCTGGAAATTAGGCAAATGGCTATACGACACGGTTCTTGCGGGGACCAAGTTCGCCGATTGGCTCGGCAGCCTGATCGCGAAATTCCTGTCATGGATTGGGATCAAGGATGCGGAGGATGCCCGCAACGGCATGGGTAAGTCGGTAATCGTGCAAGACCCGGCAGTAATGGCTAAGCAGCTCTTGCAGACCGTCGAAAGTGCCCGCGGGACGGAGCGCGAGAAATACGCACGCAACATGCTCGATAAGTTCTACGCCTTGCATCCTGAAATGCCACGCGACGTCGTTCCGCCGCCAGCAGCAGCAACGCAGAAGAAGGAAAGCGCAGCAGAGTCGATCAATTCGGTGCTGGGAGGATACGGTTCGGCTGGTACGGCAGACTTCCATGCTGCGCTCTCCCAGTCCGTGGCGGACGGCGTGAAAAATGGGTTAAATGGCGCTGCGGTGCACATGGACGGCGAACCAGTCGGCAGGCTTGTAATGAACCAGATGGACCGTGGCGCGCTTTCGCCCTCAACAGGCGTAAGTTCGTTCGATTCGCGCCTCGGGCCAATGCGCCCTGACTATCCAGGATGAGCGACTTCACGTTGTACCTAGATTCCGTTGCCTTCCAAGATTTCGAAATTCCGGATTCGATCAAGGCTGGGGGGGCGCAGAGCATGCTGCGCCACAAGTATGCCGGTGGCGTGCGCACCATCGACACGATGGGCCCAGACGACGACGATATCCCATGGTCTGGCACCTTCATGGGTGGCGATTCACAGGCGCGCTGTAAGCAATTGGACATCATGCGCCGGCAAGGTCAACAGGTTGTCTTGACCTTTGCCGGCTATCAGTACCTGGTCACCATCGAGTCATTCCGGTGGGATTTCAAGCGCACGTGGCAGATTCCCTACACCATCTGTTTGGCGGTGGTGCAGGACCTGGCCAACCCGCCGCAGGACGCCGCGGCGAACGTCGACAGCCAGATCACCTCCGATGCGGCCACGGCGACCGCTGGCGCCGGCTTGGTGTTGGATTCCACGGGCGCACTGGTGCCTAACCCGGTTGGTGCTGTCACGCCGGCCGTGCAGGCCAGCATCCAGTCGGGCGCGGATGGTTTGAATTCGGCGATGGCCGACGTCAATAGCACATTGTCGGGCGTGACGTCGATCTCGAACGCCTCGGTGGATGTGCAGTCGAACTTGAGCGATCAGGTTTCTACCGCCTTGACGGCCTCGCAAGGACTCCAGACGACATTGAACTCGGCACTGTCGCAGGCCAGCTCGGGTTCGGCCATCGCATCCGGAACGAGCGCCCAGAACATGATCAGTAACTTGACGAACCTGAGCGCGTTGTCGACGGCCACGGCGCAGACCGCGACTTGTTCCAGCGTGCTGGGGCGGATGCAGACCAACCTGTCATTGCTGGGGCGCTGATGGCTATAACGAATCGCACGGTCTCGCCTGGCGATGACCTGTACAGCCTTGCGGCTGAGTATTATCAAGACGCTACGGCCTGGACCTTGATTGCCCGCGCCAACGGCCTGACCGATCCGCTGATCCAATCCGACATGGTATTGAGCATCCCCGCCTACAACGCCAACCAGGTGAATGGCGGCATCCTCGCATCGACATGACTCAATCACAAGTACGGCGCCCGCGCGGCATCGTGTATGTCAACGGCAAGCCCGTCTCGTTTATCGGTGCCACGGTCGAGAGCAAGTCGCATTTTTCAGCGGACACATGGCAGGTGCGCCTTGAGGCCTGGAACCAGCCGGAAGGCTATGGCATGTCGTGGTGGGACAGCATCGACAAAGCCTATGTGGAAATCCAATATGGGTTTCTGGAACAGGCCGCGGACGTCAGCAGTTCCCCGTCTAGCCTGACGTCACTGGTGTATGGACAGGCCGACGATGTCACCATCGACCCGCTCAGTGCGGACTCGTTGATCATCACCGGCCGTGACCTGTCGGCGCAATTGATCGACCAGAAGACGACGAACAAATATCCGGACCATGTTGCCTCTTGGATAGCGACGACGGTAGCGCAAGAGTTTGGCCTGACGCCGCAGGTTACGGCCACGACGACACCGGTCGGGCAGTACTACAACCAATCGTATGCGCATATCGCGCGCGACATGCCGTATTGGGACTTGTTGGCGTTCCTGGCTGACCAGGAGGGGTTCGACCTCTATGTGACGGGCTCAACCTTGTATTTTGGGCCGCCGCAGGCTGATAGCGACAAGAACCCGATCATCGTGTCGGTGCAACGAGACGGCAAGTCGATTCGCTCGAGCGTTGAGAGGCTGCGTCTGCATCGGTCGTTGACGATATCGAAGGACATTGTCGTTACCGTGATCAGCCACAACGTGCAAAGCGGCTCGGTGCGTGCGATTGCGCAACGCAAGGGCGGCAAAGGCGGAAAGTCAGCCGGCTCGACGCTCAATTACACCATCCGGCGGTTCGGGCTGAGCCAGGCGCAAGCCCAGGCGCTGGCCGAAAAGGTGCTTGGCGATGTGACACGCTTCGAACGAACCTTCGAACTGACGATGGAGGGCGATCCGACCAAGACCGTGCGTAACCGCGTCGTGGTGCAGGGCACGCAGACCGCGTTCGATCAGTCCTACTACATTGAAAACATGACGCGGACCCTGGATTTCGACGGCGGATTTTCGATGTCGGTACGTGGGAAGAACATCACCGCGCAGTCGGAGGAATCCTGATGGAACGGCTGTTGAACCGCATGCGTGCCGAAGCCGGGCGCCAGGCCGCCCTCAGTGCCTCAGGCCGGATGGCAATTGTCACCAGTTACGACCCAGACCACTACGCCTGCAAGGTCAAAATCCTGCCGGAGGGCGACTATCCAGACCAATATGATTCAGGCGACACCGGCTGGCTTCCCGTGCAAACGCAATGGCTTGGCAATGGCTGGGGCATGTACTGCCCCCCGAGCGTCGGCGACAAAGTCTACGTCGATCATGTCGAAGACGATCCAGGCGGTGGCCAGATTGTCGGCGTTGTTTTCGATGCCGAACACACGCCATTGTCGGTGCAGAGTGGGGAATTCTGGCTTGTCCATGTGACTGGTTCGTTTTTCAAGCTGACCAACGATGGCAAGCTTACCTTGCAAGACCAGGCCGGCTCGACCATCGTCATGAATGGCGATGGGACGGGCAACGTCACCTTCGCCGAATGGCTAACGATCACGGCTGAAATCAATCTGGTAGGCAGTTTGTCGGCATCTGGCCATATCGCTGCCGGCACTGGTGCCAGCGGCACATTCAACACCTCGGACGGCCTGACCGTAACGGTCCAGGACGGCATTATCACGAACATCAACTGATCCATGTCGAATCCCCAAGGCTCCGGCCCCGTCAACCAAGCTTATTTCACGGCGATGGCCGCGCGTGCGCAGGCCGCTGGCTCGTGCGCCGAGATCCGTCTGATCAATACCGATGTGACGACGTCGGTGAATGCGACAGTCTCGGCGGTAACGTCGCAGATATCGGCTGTACAGAATCAAATGCAGCTGCTCGAAGACGATATTTCGACCCTGATAGGCCACATCGACACGCTGACCGCCTCGACGACATCGATGGAATCGGTGGGCACCGTCTCGCTGACTGCTGCGGCGGTCAACGACTTGGGATCGGCTATCGCCTACATCAAGGCTCAGGGCCTTGTGCTGGCTGGGTTGAGCACCACGAATTCCGCCACGTTCATCGCCCAGGCCATAGCCCTGGGTAAGGAATTGCTCAAGATTCAGAACGACTACTCGATTTTGGAAAACAAGATCACGACGCTGGAGGCGCAGTTGACGCAGATTCCGGCACAACTGGAAAACCTGCAAGCCACGATGTTCGACGTCTCGCTGCGCTTCCCAAGCTGTTCGCTCTAATCATGGCCATCCTCAACGACCTCAGCCACATCTTCGGCAACGACCTCGATGTCACGCCGTCGGGTGACATCGCGTTGGCCAGCAACGCCACGCGGACCACGCAGCGCGTTATCCGGCGCCTGCTGACGCCGCAGACCACGCAGGACCGCACGGGTTACCCATGGCAGCCAGAATACGGCGCCGGGCTGCCCCAGCATATCGGTGAGGCTGGCGTGGAGATGGGTGTTATCCAGTCGACGGTCCTGTCGCAGTTGCTGCTTGAAGATTCGGTGGCGCGCACGCCGATCCCGGCCGTGACGGTCACCGAGGCGGACGCCGGCGGCAAGTTCGCCGTGGACACGACCTACACCGATTTGACCGGAACTCCCCAGAGTTTCGGCTTTGACCTGGGATAACCATGGCCATTTCTTGGCAAAGTTTCACTGGCTTCGTCAGCAACACCGTCGCTGCGGTACAAGCGTCGGCCAATGCCGTCATCGACGCCACGACCGGATCCGTGACGCTGGCGCTGGCGCAGGCAGTGTCGGGCGTTGCGCTGTGGTTGCAGGCTTACATCATCCAGGTCTTGCTGCTGACGCGCGCAGCCACGTCCAACAATTCCGACCTGGACACGTTCATGGCCGACTTCGGCCTGACGCGAATTCCTGCGACGTTTTCGAAGCAAACAGCCACCTTTGGCAGCTACAGCTACACCGTGCAGCGACAGATTCCGCTCGGCGCGCTGATCTCGACGGGCCCAGGCGGGATTCAGTTTGCGGTCACGGCCGATCCGACCAATCCTGATTGGAATGCTGTCTTGCAGTCCTATGTCGTCCCGGCCAATACCCAAAACGTCATCGTTCCGATCCAGGCAGTTATCGCGGGCAGTTCGGGCAACGTCATTTCCGGCACCGTGACATCGTTCGTCAGCCCGATTACCTTCATCGACTACGTGAGCAACACCGCGCCAAGCCCGCAGACTGGCTTCGACGCGGAGACCGATCCGGCCTTCCGGCAGCGCTTCGTCCAGTTCTTCGCGTCGCTGTCGAAGGCGACGAAGGCGGCCGTGGGCTTCGCCATCGCTTCAGTGCAGCAGGGCTTGACCTACTCGATCACGGAAAACCAGAACTACGCTGGCGCGACGCAACTTGGCTACTTCTACGCTGTCGTGAACGATGGCAGCGGCAACCCGCCCAGTTCGCTAATTTCCGAGATCGCCAACGCCGTCGACGCCGTGCGACCGTTGACCAGCACGTTCAACGTCTACGGAACCAGCATCATCTCGATCAACGTCTCGGCGGCCATCATATCGGCGCCGGGCTTCACGCATTCGCTCGTGGTCGCCGCAGCCGTCACGGCGGTGCAAAACTTCCTGTCGACCTATCCGCAGGGAACGAGCCTGCCCTTCGGCGCCGTATCTGCGGTTCTGTTCGGCGTGACTGGCGTGCAGAACGTGGCGAATCTTCTGGTCAACGGTGCCACCGCCGATATCACTTTGACCAACCAACAAACCGTCGAGCCTGGAACGATTGCGCTGACATGAACCTGAAAATATCCTATGCCGCTGCGAACGCGCAGGCTGCCGCGCTTGCGGCTCTTGCCGCCGCCGGCAAGCTCGTCATTTATTCCGGCCAACAGCCTGCTACGCCTGAAACCGCGCTCGGCGCAAGCGTTGCCTTGGCCACGTTCCAGCTGGGTTCGCCAGCCTTCTCTGGCCCGGTCAACGGCGTATTGACTCTCGTGACACCGACGCCGGCCGCGATCTCGGCGAACGGCACCGCGCAGTGGTTCCGCGTCTATGCCGCCGACGGCGTGACAGCGCTGTTTGACGGCAGTATTGGCATGATCCTAGGACCAGCGTGGGCGCCGAACACCGCCTACGCAACGAATGCCATCGTCGTGGCCAATGGCAGTTCGTACCAGTGCACGACGGCCGGCACCTCCGCAGCATCCGGCAGCGGCCCGAGCGGCACCAGCACGTCGATTACCGACGGCACGGCGGTCTGGACTTATCTGGCGATCACGACGGCAGATATCAGCTTCACCACGGTCGCGCTCACCATCGGCAACACGCTGGCGCTGAGTTCTTACACCTTCCAAGTTCCGGGCGTCTAAATGCAGATCAATGGGAGCGGCGCCAGCGTACAAGCCATTAGCACCGATGCCGGCTCGGTCGTCAACTCGAACATCATCTACCGGCTGCAGCGATGGCTGCCTTCCGGGTGGTTCCCGACCATCATTGGCACGCGCATCTTCGCGACCTTGGCCGGCTTCTCGGCAGCATTGTCGAACGTGTTGGCGCAGATTAACTACACGAAGCTGCAAACCCGCATCAAGACTGCGACCGATGGTTTCTTGGATATGATCAGCTGGGACTACTTCGGCCCAACGCTGCCGCGGCTGACCAACGAGCAGGACAATGCCTTCCGCATCAGGATCCTGCAGAACCTGCTGCGGGCGCGCGCAACGCGTGGCGCTATGATCACCGCCCTGACTCAATTGACTGGCATCCCGCCGCGAATCTTCGAGCCGTACCGGGTGCAAGACACGGGCGTCTACGGCGGCCCCTTCATCGGCTACAACGTCGCTGGAGGGTATTCCAACCAGGGAATCGGGCCGTACCAAGCTTTCATCACGGCTTACCCTGGCGCGTCAGGCGTGACCCAGGCGCAGATCGACGCGACTGTCGAAGCGGTGAAGCCGATTGCCACGGAGATGTGGGTAGCAGTCGGCCCGGCGACCTTGACGGACTCGCTCGGAAACGAATTGACAGACCAGAATGGAAACCAACTCTATGCTCAATAAGCTCTTGGCCGGCATGGCCGCGCTTGCGCTATCGTGCGCAACGCATGCGCAAGTGTCTTTTTCGCAGTTCGTCGAGAACGCGCCCACACGCGCGGCGCCGTCGTCGTCCGACCTCTTGCCGGTCACGCTCAGCCCGACGGTCACCGAGAAAGTCACGCTTGGCGGCTTGCAGACGTACCTGTTCGGCCAGGTCGCTGGCGCGGTGTCGATTAGCTCGAGCGGCACATCGCAGATCAACGGCCCGGGCTCGACCCAGCTGGGCGGCGTCTATAGCCTCGCGCCGAGCGCACACTTCTTCGTGACAGGCCTGTCGACTTCCGGCAACTTTATCGTGGCACAGCCAGCCGTTGGCGACATCAACGGTATCGGAACCATCGCGACCCAGGCGCAGACCACGGGGACGTCGCTGCTGATGGGAAACGGCACTGGCGGCTTACAGAACGTCACGCTCGGTGGTCCGTTGACCTTGGTGGGGAAAGTGCTGTCGTCCGCGTCGTCTGTGCAATCTTTTTCTTTCACGAACGCTAATGGCATCACCGGCACAGTGACGAACTCGACCAGCACGCCCAACCTCACGCTCGGCACGACGATCAGTGGCATGGTCAAGGGCAACGGTACCGGGTTTGCGCTGGCCAACCCTGGCACCGACTACATGCCGCCTACCACGGGGACGGCGATTTTGTACGGCAACGGCGTGGGCGGTTCGTCGAATGTGACCATTGGCGGCAACCTGTCGTTTTCCGGCGGCATTTTGAACGTGATCAGCGCGCCGACGCTGACCGGCACGAATTTCACCAGCATCCCCAACGCCTCCGTGCTCGGCCTGGCCGCCTCGGCAACGACGGACACGACTAACGCATCGAACATCACAAGCGGCACGCTATCGTCTTCGCGTATTCCGACCCTAAACCAGAATACGACTGGGAACGCCGCCACGGCAACGACCGCAACCAACGTCGCTGGCGGCGCTGCCGGCTCAATTGCCTACCAGACCGCCGCTAATACGACGGCCATGCTGGCGGCAGGTTCCGGTGTTCTGGTGGGCGGCAGCACGCCTGGCTACCAAACCGCGCCGACGCTGACCGGTACCAACTTCACAGGAATCCCGAAGGCTGCCGTGACCGGCACCGCGATCACCGCCGCCGATACCGGCACCGTGACCAGCACCATGATTGCCAACAGCGGCGTGACGGCCGGCAGCTACACGGCAGCCAACATTACCGTGAACGCCGAAGGGCAGATTACGGCGGCATCGAACGGAACGGGGTCTGCCGGTGCTGAAATTCTGATATCTACGCTCACCGCAAGCGCTTCGTCGAATCTTGCTTGGACCGGCCTTGCGACTTACAAGCACTATCGCATCGTGTTCAGTAATCTACTTCCATCCAGTAGCTCCGCGCTCGAAGTTCAGGTAGGAACGGGGGCGACGCCAACATGGGTCACGACTGGGTATTACAACGCTGGTTTTTACAATGTTGGGGGGTCTACTGTTGCAGGATTTCCAGGAAATTCGGGTGGCATGCTGGTAGGCGCTGGCTCTGGAGGCGCTGCGACCTCGGGGACTGGCTGGACAGGAAACTTCGATGTCTATAATTTTCTAAGTGACCATGCAGGGGATACAACATCTACTCTTTCCAGCTTTGGCATGGAATCAACGTCACCGATTTACGAGATCGACACGGGCGGTGGTGGCCTGTCTTCAAATACCACAGCGAAGACTGCGATTCGCATTCAATTTGTGTCCGGCAACATCACTTCCGGTACTGCTTCCCTCTACGGCTTCAATCAGTAACGACATCACGACTTGACCAACCCCGCTTCGGCGGGGTTTTTTATTGGAGTAAAAGGTGCATCGACAAATAGTCCAGATCGGCGCCGTTCCGCAGGACACCGACATCCTCAACACGAACCGCTATGCCCTGGTCGGGCTGGGGCTGTTGGCGCTATCGTTCATGGGCACAGGCGCGCCTACGGTTGTCAACGGGCTTGCCTGCACGCCTGGTGCTGGCCTAACCGTCTCCGTTGGCCCGGGATCGATCTATACGCTGGCCGTCGTCGATGGCACGATGTATGGCAGCTTGCCAGCGGACACGACCGATCAGATCGTACAGCAGGGTATCGGCGTCGGTACTACGACGCTCTCGTGCCCTGCGCCAGGGACTGCCGGACAATCGATCAACTACCTGATCGAGGCGCAATACCAGCAAAATGACCTTAATCCGGTCGCTCAGCAGTATTGGAATTCGGCAACCGGACAGCAGTACACCGGATCAGCCACGTACACGGAGCGCGCCAGCATCTGCGCACTGCAGGTGAAGGCTGGCACCGCCGCGACAACGGGAAGCCAGACCACGCCGGCGGCGGATAGCGGTTGGACTGGGGTTTGGGTGGTCCAGGTCAACAACGGCCAGACCTCGATCCCAAGCGGCCAGATCACACAGGCAATCAACGCCCCGTTCCTGGCCGGCCTGCTGAACTCGCACCACAGCGGCGCACCAGGGCAGGCGCCCAAAATCAACTTGCAGACGGAAGTGCAGGGCACTTTGCCTTACACAAACTTGCCCACCGGTGTGCCGATCTGGTGCGGCACCTCGACGGGAAGCGCGAATGCCCAAGCGCTGACGCCTTCGCCCGCGCTGACCTCGGGCCTCGGCAACGGGCAGGGCATCATCTGGCAGGCCGGTTTTACGAACACCGCCTCCTTGACGATATCGGTTAGCGGTTTCGGCCCCTACACGGTAAAGAAAGAGGGGCCGACTGGGCCGATAAACCTTACTGGCGGTGAAACCCAGGCTGGCGAGATCTATAGCGGACGCATTGACAGCAATGGTTTCTTGCAGCTGACGTCGACCGAACTTGGCTCTGCGGCGCTCAAGAACACGGGCAACACCGTCAACGACCCCGGCACCGGCAGCCTTGAAGTCAGTTCGCCGATGGGCAACACCATCACCGGCCCCAGCAAAACCTATGCATTGAGCGACCAAGGCGCCACACGCACACGCTCGAATGCAGGAACGAACATGGCGGACACTATGCCGGCCACGAATTCCATCGGGAATGGCTGGTGGATTGGCATCATCAACGCCGATTCCAGCGCAAACGATGTGATTGGCGTGCCGGTCGGCGCGAGGCTGAACAACGCCTTGAACGGCACGTTGACCCTTGCGGCTGGGCAGGCATGCAGGATCGGCTTCGACGGCGTGGGATTCTGGGTAACGATCACGCCGGTTTCGAAGTTGACGGCCTCGCAATTGGCTTACCTTAACTTCGCTAACAACGGCCAGACCATCGCGCCAGGCCAGTATGAACTCGATACCAGCGGCGTGCCGGCGGGGCAGACCCTCACCCTGTATTTCGAGACGTTGCCTGTCGTAGGCGACAACTATTCCTTTACCGACTTCGCTTATACCTGGTCGAACAATCCCTGCCTGCTGAATGGCAACGGCAGCACGGTCAACGGCACAGCGACCTATGCGCTGGACGTGAGCGGCGCTTCCGTCACCTTCGGCTATGCAACAACAACTCAGTGGAGCTCTTGATGGCAAACGGTCTCAGCAGCAGCATCAAAAACGGCCAAACCTTCGGCATGAATGCAGGGCGCGCTGCCATTGCGCAACAGGCTCTCGTGCAGGCAGGCGGCCCGGGCAACGAGGCTTGGCCGGTTATGACGTCGGATTTTGCCGCCCAGGCCGCACCTTTTACGGTGGCGCCGGCGAATGTAATTGCTGGAGCGGTCAACAATTACATGTCCTGGCCGCAGGCGCAGGATGCGCTGGGTAACACCTACGTGTTGACGCCTAATGCGTCTTCGCAGGGCGTCGTCGCTACGAAATACAGTCCGACCGGCGCCCAACTCGCGCAACAGACCATCGATGCGACCACCGCAGCGATGTCGAGTCTGCGCTTGCTGGCCCTGAGCAACGGGTATTTCGCCGCGACCTATGTGAACAACGCAACCGGCGGCGTCAAGTTTTCAATCTTCGATGCGCAACTCGACCTCGTGGTTTCGCCGGCGGCTGTGGCGACCGGCGCGCTGTTTGGCTCGACTGCCTACGTTGATTCTTGCCTATTGCCCAGTGGTGCAGGCTTCGCCATCGTCTACCAGAACAGCGCCAAGACCGCGCTGATGCTGCAGACCTATACCAACGCCGGAGCGGCCGGGCTGGCCGCCACCAGCATCCAGGCGCTGGGCGGCACTGCCGCGCTCGCGTACATGCGCATGGGCGTCGCCTCGACCACAGGCAACCTGATTGTTGCGATGCGCACGACGGCCACGCCGGCCGGCACATCTTTTGTCATCGTCAACCCGACGACGGGTGCCAATGTGGTGGCGAATACCGTCATGGATTCGACGGCCACGGCCGGCTTCTGCTTCCTCTCGATCATGAACGGCGGTGGTTTCTGCCTGGTGGACGCCAATGGGACGAACCTGAAGGCGGCCGTCTACAGCGACGCTGGCGCGCAGCAGGGAAGTACCTTCACTGGCGCCACGACGCTGAATAGCTCGACGTTCCGGCAGGTCGAAATTTCGTCTGGCGACGGCGTGAACTTCTGGCTGGCCTATATCCTCTCGGCTGGCGGCTTGCAGATGGTGCAGCTGGGCACAAACGGCACGGCCAGCGGCATGAATCCGGCGGCAATAGCAACCGGCACATTCACGACTACAACGGCTATCGGTATGGCTGTAGCGAACAACGTCGCGTTCATGCTCGCAGCATCGTCCGCGACTGGTGGCCAGTCCTACGCTGAAATCGGGCTGGCCGACGCCACCCTAGGCATCAGCGAGGCATATCTCATCGGCAATCCGACCTCGATTGGCGCTGCAGCCGGTACCACAGGCGCCTATTGGCCTTCGGTGCGGTCGGTCGGCGACTTTACGGCGACGTTGCTGTTCGATCACCAGAGCACGGCCGCGATTATATTTTCCATCGTCAAGTGGGCAGCATCCAGCATTCAAGGTGTGGCGTGCGCGGCCGTCGCCGCTGGCTCGCAAGGGACCGTGAATATCAACCCCGGACCTGGCAGCTATCCAACCACTGGCCAAAACGGCACGTCGGGTCTGGCATTCGACCATTCGCAGGCGGCCATTCCAGGTAATCGCGGCACGGTCTTCGCCGCAGGTGCGCAATTGTCTGCGCCAGCGACTCAGTCGGCTGGCGGACCATCACCTACTGGCTTGATCACAACGGTCGGCGCCAGCGGCAGCTATACCTACACCGCAACCGCCAATGTTCTGCTCACCATCACGGCCGGCTACACCGGTGCCGGCACCGGTGCGACTTTGACCGTGAATGGCGCAAGTTTCTTTCTCTCGAACAGCAGCGCCAACCCGCAACCAACCTATGGGCCTATCCAGATCGCGCTGGCTGCCGGGCAGAGCATCTCAGTCTCCACGAGTTCGACGGCAGTGGCCATTCTCTCGGCGCAAAAAATAAACTGATCTATGAAACACAGAGCAGCCGCCTTCGGGCGGCTTTTTTATTGCCTCATTCGAAAGAACACATGACCGCCGAAAATGCCGACATCACTCTCGCCCGGCTCGACGAGCGCTTCAAAGGATTCCAGATCGTTGTCACCCAGATGGCCGACGACATGCGACGCATGACAGAGAGCTACGAAAAGCTGGTGGAGAGCAACCAGCGCGTGGCTTTGCTGGAAAAGGACACGATGGAATTGAAAACCTCTCAGGTCAAGCTCTGGGAGAAATATGACGCGCTCCAGGCTTCCTTTAATTCGTCCGAACAGCGCCGGGCAGACGAAGCGGCCAAGAAGAGCGGCAACTGGCTTGCTGAAATCCTCAAGGTGTTGATCACCGCTGGCGTAACGATTGCGCTTTTCAAAGCCGGGATTCACTCATGAGCGCGCCCGAGAACGAACACCTGCAGCGGCGCACTCTGTCAATTGCCGTCTATATCCCGGACCACCCTGACCGCACCACAACGCCCATTTTTGCGCGCACGCGGCGGAAGCTGATCACGAACAACCCAGATGCCAAGTGCCAGGTCGATAACGAGCACTGCGACCATGAGCACACGCTCGAACTGCATCACTCGCACGTTGAGTGGTGTGACAGCACTGGAGTGGACTGGGAGCGCGTCAAGAAGGCGGTACCGGACTTCGACTGGGCGAACTTCGACCCGGCGCACCCGGAAACCTTCATCGATAGCGAATGGAACGCCAACGTGATCCTGTGCAAGCGACATCACACCGGCGCCGACCATGGCATTCACTGCCTAGACGGGCCGACCTGGAGCATGCAGGCACTCAAACGCAAGGACTTCGTATTTTCTCCGGATGAGGAAACAAAATGACTGATTTGAAACCAAAGATGGCCCCGAACGTGTTTTTCCCGTTCGTGCTGGCAGCAGCACTGGCCACGCAAGCCGCGACCGGCATTCCGGCTTCGTTCACCATGGCGCAAGCCGCTGTCGAAAGCTCCTGGGATGGATCTGGCCTGTCGCAGGAAGATTTCAACTTTTTCGGCATCAAGGCCATCGGCGGCTGGACCGGTCCGTCGCAGATGTGGCCCACGCGGGAATTCCTGCAGGGCCACTATGTGACGATCCAGGCGCCGTTCCGCAAGTATGCGTCGCTGGAAGAGGGCTTCGAAGACCATGCAGCATTCCTGACGGGCAACGAGCGCTACAAGCCTGCATTCGATCATATCGACGACAGCGTCGAGTTTGCGCGCGCCATTCAGGCCGCCGGCTATGCGACCGATCCGCACTATGCCGAGACGATCATCTCGATCATCAACGCGCATGACTTAAAGCAGTTCGACGTTCAACCGACCACGTAGCACCGAAACGAACCCCGAATTATTCCCAATGCCGCCTTCGGACGGCTTTTTCATTTGAAAGGCAATCATGTCCCGTACCGTAATCGTCAACGTCGCAGCCCCTGAAGTTCAAATGCCCGTGGGCCCGGCACCGCAAAGCATCGTGATCACGCTGTTCAATGTCGACACGACTCAGCCCGCAATTCCTCCGCAAACCGTACCGGTCGGTGTAACCGTATCCGCCACATTCGACGCCGTTCCGGCCGGCACCTATACCGCCACCGCCCAGACCATCGATGTCAATGGCGGCCACCTTGGCGCTGCTGCGACATCCGCGCAATACGTCGTGGCCGACCTCACGATGGCCGTGAACGTGCCGGTTTCCATCACCATCGCGGCCCAGTAATGCGCGCGCTTCGACGGATTCTGGACTGGTGCCGACGGCGCAAAACCATGGCCGTCAACGTGCCGGCCGCTTTCCACATTCACATCAAGAGGTAATCATGAGCCAAACTTCAAGCATCATCACGGCGGGCGTCACCGCCTCAGTGGCCGGCGTCGCGCCGCTGGTCGAATGGATCGCCAACGTTCGGCTCGGTCTCCAGATGCCGCCACAGGTCGTCTTGATCGTCACGGCCGTGCTGCTGACGATCTCGCACTTCCTGGCCAATGTGGCGAACACGCTTTGGAATGGCTGGGTCGAGAAGAATGAACCGACCGACATGAACTCGGCGCCGACGACGGTGACGCGCGAAGCGGGCTTCGTACGGCTGCCGGCGATTCTGGGCTTGCTGGCGATCTCACTGATCTGTGTTGGCTTGGCCGGCTGCGGCACGGTCAATGCGTGGATGTCGGCCCGGCAAACCATGGTCGAGCAGGACTACAAAGGGCTGAAGAGCGAGGTGCAGAAGAACAATGACGACAAGTTGGACGTGGCCATTGACCTGTTGTGCAGCACATCGCTTGGCGCATTGCAGCGCGCGTCCGGCAAGCCCAATGTGGTTGACGCTGCTTTGACCGCTTGTCCGTTGCCCAATATGACTACGTTGCATGGTTCCGGCGGAAACGTGACGATGTATGCGCCCAACACGGCTACGGTATCGTTGAATACGCAACCAACGGTGGCCACTGCGGTGCAAGCACAGGCCGTCAGTTCGGTCCCTGCTGCTACGGCGACCGACCAGGCGCTCCAATCCATTCAGCAATCCCTGAAGGCGATTCAATCGGCGATCACGCCGGTGACGCCGAAGTTGGCAAGCAAGACGCCAGCGGCAAGTCTGCCTGTTCCGCAACCTAAGCCGGCGGCTCCGTCCGGTGCGACGGTTCCCACGGCAGCGCCAACGGCTGTTACGCCTGCGCCATCCAAGTCGGCGGCGGCGACACCAGCGGCAGCGTCCCCGGCGCTGCCCAAGTCGCTCCTGTCCGCGCCGCAGTCCGCTGGCTCAACCAAATAGGGCAGTCCCATGAGTGAAGAAAAAAGCATCGCGCATATGCGCGACATGAATCACTTCGGCCTGAAGAAGTGGCCGGATCGGAAGGTTACATGGTCGGCCGCCGAGGCGCCAAATATCGGCGCCGGTCGCGAGATCGGGCGACTACGCTCCTGCGGATACTGCGGCAGCATGCACCCAGCTGATGTCGCGGAAGCTATTCGCGCCGGAGCGAAGGGGCATTGGGCAGATTGGAAATACGGCTGGCCTCACAAAGCCTATTTCGACGCGATTCCCAATCCGCACGCCGGGCTCGAAGAAGTGCGCGAATCCTGCTATGGCTCGAAGCCGTCCGGCGATGGGTGGGAAGAGGTGCGCGATCCACGTTACAGCGAAAGCACCGGCGAACGCGTGGCCGACCGTGTTCATTGGATCAAGCGATCCATCGCTCGTGCTACGACCAACGGCAAGTTTTACACCCTGCATTTGCAAGACGCTTCGCCGGAGGATCGTGAAGTCATCGAAAAGCACCTTGGGCTGAAGTTCACGTTCCATGAAAATGGCGACATTGCCTGGACCCCGTCATGATCAGCCGTCAATATGCTGCATGGCTTGCAATGCAGGCTATCTACGATGACGCCGGCCGGGCACAGCTGTTCGACCAGCTGCTCACCGTCGGCAATGACGTGATCGGCGTCAAGGTAATCAATGACACGATCACCATCACGCCGGAAGGGACGTTCAACATCGAGGGCTGGAAGGAAGACTTCACCTTCCTGCCGGAACCTGGCCAGGATAACGATCCCGTTATCCATCCCGTCTGGGGCGCGGTGCATGGCAACTTCCTGAAATGCGTCGAGGATATCTATGCCGTGGTCAAGCCGCTGACGGCCGGCCTGGATATCGCCATCCAGGGGCACTCGCGCGCCGCTGCGCTGGCCGACGGGCTGGCCAGTCGGTTCGCCCTAGATGGCATCAAGGTCAGCTCGCTGTCGATGTTCGAGTCGCCGCGGTTCGGGCAGCAACAGTATGTCGAGTGGGCGCGACGCCAGGTCAAGAACGGCATCATCAACCTCTACGATTCGACCAGGAACGGGCCAGATCCGTTCGTGCTGCTGCCGCTGTCGCCATGGCAGGACACCTATTCGATGCTGGAATTGAACGCCGCGCCGGGCGGCTGGAAAGATCTGGTCGCCATAGAATGGCACATGTCGGCGGCCGTCTATCCGGGATATTTGAAAGTGTATCCGGCGGCGGTTTGAAAAGGAAATATTAGACGGCGTCTAATAAACCGTCTAAAAGCGCAAAACAAAAGGGGTTACGCTTTCACGTAACCCCTTGTATTCATTGGTAGGCCGTGTAGGGATCGAACCTACGACAAACGGATTAAGAGTCCGATGTCCGAACGCGCTGGAAAGCCTCGCCAATCCTGCATTCTTTGTGAGAAAACGTCTAAAATTTTCCTTCCTTCCACCCATTGGAAACCCGCATTTTTGCTGGCCTCCTTTTCTCCTGTTAGACGCCTTCAGGCCTCTTTTTTGACCTGATTCGGCATCACTGTCCCCCGCCAACGGCACTTCACGTAGACCTCCGTGGTCGTGATCGATTCGTGGCCGCACAGCACCTGGACCATCTCCAGCGGCACGCCGGCCAGCCACATGTCGGTGGCTCCCTTCCCCTTCAAGTCGTAAAACCCGAAGTTTTCCACCTTGGCATTGACCCGATAGCGCTGCAACATGGCGCACAGGCCGGTGTAGGTGTAGGGATCACCCTTGCGCGTGTGGATCAGCGTCATGCCCGGGCCCGTGACGGCACCATCAATGCGCAGCGTCTGCAGGATGGCGTCGATCTCGGGCGTCACGGCGATGTCGACAATCTTGCCGGTCTTGCCCTGGTCGTTCCGGATCACCCTCCGCTTGCTGCCGTCGGCTTCGCGCTTCCAGACGATGTTTGCCGGCGTCCAGGTGATGATATCTTCCGGCCGTTGCAGCGTGCGATAGATCAGGTCCATGAAGCACCGAACCTGATTCACGGCGCGCTTCCAAATGGCGCGATATTCGTCGTCTTCAACGTACCGTTCGCGCGGCGTCTCCGGGTTGCGCTTCACTCCGACGCATGGATTCGTCCTGACGCCAGAATCGGCCTGTAGCATCATCCAGGTGAAGGCAGCAGAGAGGCATGACTTCTCGCGATTGGCGCGCACTGGCCGGTTCTGGATTGCGCCGAGTTCGAGATATTGCCCGACATGATGCGGCTCGACTTGCGACGGCAGCATCGGCCCGAAGTAGCCCTTCAGCCGTTCGGCGGCTTCCCGGTAATCTTCGTAGGTACGTTTGGCAATGCCCCGGCTGGCCTTGGGCTTGCCGACACGCGCCTCGCAGGCGAGGATGAATGCGTCCAACCAATGCGTCATCGTGCCGTATGTGCCACCAGCGTCGTTGAAGTGCTCGGCTTTGCGCTTGGCCTCGGCCAGGTCGGTGCCGAGGCGTTCCCAGCGGTTATCCTTGTGCACGTAGTAGAACGCGCCGTGCTTCGGATATAGCCTGGCGTGCTTCTTCGGGTCGAGCCCGAGCTGATTGGTCTTGCGCTTCCGTCCCATTGCCATAGGTTACACCTTCGCCGCGCGCGTACTGGTTTTTGCACTGCATGCAAATTTCCGCAAGTAGCCTTCAACATCTGGGCCTGGGCCGATTTTCGCCGGCGCCGTAGTTGATTGATCCTGCAGGCCACCGGTGACCAGGTTAAAGTACTCACGGCCGATCAGTGGCATGCCGTTCGGTCGTTGCTGAGCGGTCGGGAAGCCGTGGTTGCGGAACCAGCGCATGATCGCCGCCGGCTGAGTCAGCGGGCTGACGATCTGCAAGATCTCCTCATCGCTGAGGAAGGGGAGCATGGAGCTCATAAGCGACTCTCAGGAAATCCGTCATGGGTCACGCCGTCGAGCAAGCGCCCAGCAGCTTTCTTACTGACGCGTCCCATAATTTGATCTGGCTCGTTCGGGCCATTTGCGCCCCCGCCATAGTTGTCTTGCATGTCACACCAAATTGGGAATCCGCAGTCTTCCCAGTGGTCATCCTGCCAGATCGTGGTGCGATATCGCGTCTGCTCGATGGCATCATCGATCCCGACCCGTCCGAATTCGAGCCACGGCAACCATTCTCCCCATTGCTTGAACAAGAACGGCACTCCAGCGACCGTGCACTGGTCGCGCAGACTCCGCGCCCAAGTAGGATGCATCGGGCGCGCACCCAGGCCGCTCTCGCCGCCAACAATGACCTGATTGACCTTCGGGCCAAATGTGCCGCCAGCCTTGCTTGCCCTGAATCCAGTAAGCGCGTTGTCGCAATATGCCCATTCGCTCTCTGCACTAGTCCTAATTATCCTTGTCAGGTCAACCGGCCCCAGCAATGGCTCCATGCTCAAAAATCGGATCTTGGCTGGCGTGGTGAGAAGTTTCGGAATGTCGCGGTTGGCCTCTTCCTGATTGACAATAGAGCTACCCAGCCAGACGTTATCGTAGCCGTCGCCCCAATCTTCGGGCAGCATGCGCGCGGCATTGCCGATACGTTTCGTCAGCAACAGCCAGTTCAGGTTCGGCGTCGCGCGGATCAGCGCCCAAAGGCGTTCGCGCTGGCCGGCAGGTGCTTCATTGTCGAAGACGTCGGCAAGCGAGCTGCAGAAAACGCGCCGGCGCCGGCCGTGCACGTGAATGAAGTGCAGCGCATCACGCTCCCATTTCAGCGGCTCGCGCCAGTAGGCATCACTCCGGATAAGGCGTGGCGCGCCCGGCCCCCAGTTTGCGCCGGCATGGAATCTGCCATTACGCGCTTCGGCGTAGCAGTGGTCGCAGCCAGGTGAGACCTTGGTGCAGCCTTCCCAGCTATTAAATGTGGAATCGCACCACTCAATATTTGTTTGTTCGCTCATGGTGTCACCCTCCGAAATTCCACGACCCACACCCAAGGGTTTGCATCCCAGGACTCGGCCCCGTTGATTGATTGCCAAAGTTTCTCGAATCCATATCGGTAAAATGGCTGTGCACCGAGCACACCTTGTCCATCAATAAACAGAGGGAGACAACCTTCTGCTTGAGCGTCTTCTTCGCTGATGTCCTGAAGTCGCTCGACGCGCACGCCGGCCACTTCCAAGTCGATGCGGCTGGCCGCGCGCGGCATGTGAATGCTCGGATGCCATTTGAACGGAATGTGCTTTGCGCTTTCTGGGCTGTATATTCCCCTTACACCGTCGCGCCGCTCAATATCGTGCTTTCGGTCATCATCTGCGGCATACCAGACACGGTCGAACGGGTAGTGACCGGAAAAGTCAGAACTCCAAGTCTCGCGCACCCAAAGATGGTCACCAACGATGCCGTAGGGGCAGTTCAATGGAACCTCATTGTTATCGAATGACGGATTTTCCCCGTCATCGCTTTTGTATGGCCACCAACCGTTGCCCCAGTCCGCGCACACGAAGCAATCCCAACTTGCGGGCATTTTGACAATACGCCTGGTCTGTGTCTTGGAGCCGGCCAGGATCGCGCGAACCATCGGCGCGCTGAAGAGAATTGGGCGTTCCTTGGTCATGTTTCCCTCAGTCTGTATATGCGATAAATTTAAAACGGCCGTTGCCGAAGTGCTCAAACCTTCCGCCGAAAGTCCCGTTGACCACTTTTCTTACCTCTTCGCAAGTCGTTCCCTCAGGGTAGACGCCCTCGCAAATTTGCGACATGTGCGAATGGGAGCGGGTGCGATAGTCGATCTTGGTATTGTCGAGAGGGCGGTTCCGCAGCGCATCCATTTCCTTTGCCCATTTCTCCATGCCAGCTTTTTCCGCGTCCGACATTTTGTATTCCGGCTGCGGTTCTTCGCTCTCGCGCCAATCACATTCTGGGCAGTAGCTTCGCGGTGCGGTACATGCGCTGCATGGCGGCGATATATGGCAACGGCATCCTTCAGCCATGGGAGTCTGGATGTGGCCTGGGCAACCGTTACGATTGCAGATTTCGCCTTCGCAATAGCCAAGCTCAGGTGATTTGATGTCATTCACGATGCGCTCCTATTCGGCAAAATCGCCATCCATTCGAAAGCCACAGCGCTTGCACTCAGCGTAAATAATTTGCTCGGTGCCGTACTCATGGTTGAAGGAATAGTCTTTGTGTTCAAAGTCATGGTCGAATTCGCTCGGACTGACTTGGCATGGGTGGGCAACAGGCAAGGGTGAGTGCTTCGGCTTGGCCGCCTGCTTGGCCCGAATCTGCTCGACCTTGGTCCAGATGCGCGCCAGCTCGATCTCGGCCGCCTCGTGCATGTTCAAGCCGTTGGCTAGGCAGAGCGCGGCCAGGGTCACCATGACGCCGCCGGTTTCTTGCGTGGGCTCGCCGACCGGACGGCCGTAAACGTAATCCACGAGCTGGTGCGCTTCGCTTCGCGTCATGCCGCAGGATTGAACAAGCTCGGTGGATTCTTCAAAAAATCGATGGTTGCGTTCCATCTTGTCGCCAGCGATCTCGGCACCGAAGCACTCCAGCAGCCAAGGCTGAACACGAGATTGGAACAAATCTTTTGCGGGCAATGCGTTTCGGGAAAATCTGCGACTGTCGTTCTCACCGAAAGTCTGAATGTGAAGCACGCCATTCGTCGGCACATCGGCAGGGCGCCAGATGTGGCTGCAATAGTGGCACAGGTGCGAACGATGTGGCGGATTGCCCCATGAGAGACAATCGCCAGGGCACGCGCAGCCATCCCGGCAATGCTCGGCATCGCATGCTTTGGGCGCATCGATGTGCTGCTTGCCGCACGATGGGCAATGCAGGATCATATTGATGGGCGTCACCTCAATACCCATATCGGCCGGATCGACCGGAATAACCGTGCCGTCCGGTTGCGTCTCGTAGTGCTCGGAGACTTGATTATCGACATCCACGCGCACCCAGTCCGAATGCTCAGTGTGTCGCTCGATCATGCCGCGCAGGGTGAGATATTCGGCTGCGTCGCTGACGTACTGCTGCATTTCCGGATCGTCGACCTTGAGGCCGTGCCAGGGCGATCCCACACCTTCCGGTCGCGCGCAATATGATTCGATCTCGCAGCGCGCGGCATCGTCGGCGATTTCCTGTTGAAGTTGCTGTAGGCGGTTCATGCTTCCTCCATCTGTTTTTCGGTGCGCACACATCCAAGTTCCTTGGGGCCTGCCAAGCGAGCTACATACCTTGCGCGCGTCGGCTTGGTAATAAGATTGCGTTTGACGCTTTCAATAGCGCCTTCGGGCGTTGATGAACCCGCATAGTGTGTTTGTTTGAATGTCGGGCGCTTCTCTGGACCTGCCGTTACCTCAACGGCGAATTTCTTGTATTCACGGTCTTTCCAATAGTCTCTGGCATCCAATTCATCTCCAAATAGGATGCGGTATTGGGTGTTGTCGTAGTTCATTAATCTCCCATCCACAAAAGAGGCTGCACAGCACCGTTCTGGTACACGGTTTCCATGGGGGTATCGGCCGTTGGCTCATCTCCGTCCCATTTTTCTGGCCATGTCTTGAGCTCGATGAGTTCGCGGATCCTGGCTTCTTCTTCGTCATTGATTAGGTCAATGATTGGTCGACAAATAGCTCGCGCAGTTTCGTTGATTCGATTCTGTATTCCAAGAACCACGTCAAGTGCCATCAAGCGCGCCTCCAGTGTGAGCGGCCCCATGCGCTGGGGATTTTTTCCGATCTTTCCGTTTTTCAAGCGCTCGATTCCTCGCTTTTTCAGCCTGTATTTTGGCTTGCGCATCAGGCGCCAGAGGGGCCGCATTTCCTTGAGTGGCCGCAAGTAGGCCCAGTGCGGCACGGACAAGATAGAATCGAGCGCCTTATCTTCCTGCGCGAGCGGGCAGCCGATGCAACCAGTGCGTGCGTTGATCTCTTCCGCCTCGTCGCCGCCATATGCATCGGCGATCATGGCCGTGCTCCAGTCGCCAAACTCTTCTAAGGGCGCCCAATGCTTGAGCCATTCCCATACATGACAGACGCGCCAGTGCAAAATTGGCGCTAACGTGGCAAGCCGGCCGGCTAAGCCAGTAGCATTTGGAAGGACAGTTTGATACCACCCCTGGCCGCATTCAGCACCGTCTTTTCCGCAGCTCATCTCGATGCGGCGATCGCGAATTGCGCTTTCGCCTTGGCGAACACCAGTGATCATCAATATCTGACCGTCGATCTGGGAAAGCCGCTGCTCGAGCATTTCTTGCATTGGTTCGATTTTGATCTGTCGTGTGCACCAGCGAAAAGTATTGTTATTTGGCGGAGGTATGCCGCGCCCGAGGATGTAGACCATAAAACGCTTATCCAGCGGAGCCATGACGGTGATGACCTCGATACCCAGCTCTCGCAATTCGTCCATGATCTGTGCCGCGGCAATTGCCAGCGGGGTCAATTCCTGTCGCGTATCGGCATAGAACACGGTTATGGACTTGGGCCGCGGTATCTTTCCAGACATGATCAGGTAGATGACCAGTGTCAGAGTTGCGCTGGAATCCTTGCCGCCAGACCATGCGAACGCCCAATGGTCGTGCGTCGGGCCGTATGCCATCATTGAATGAATCGTCAATTCGATTGATTCCGTCATTTGAAGGCGTTGCGCTCCAATGGCAAAGAGATCGGATTGATTCATTTGGTGCCTCGGTAGATGGTTGACCCCGTATGCGACAGGGCGGCATGGTAAGAATTGAGGGCAGCATCGACGTCACGCCCTTCAGCTTGCTGGCGAAGCGCGCGGTGGTACCGGCGGCGGGTGTGCGCGCCGACCGAGATATGGTTCGGCCAAACGATGTAGCCCAGGAAAGGCACGCCCGTCGAGATCGGCGCAAGCCGCGTCTTGTGTGGGTGAATGGTCAGGCCCAGGCCGGCCAGACGCTCGGCTATCGCTGCTCCGATCTGGCGCAATTCGTCCTTGTCTTGGCCGACGATCACGATGTCGTCCATGTAGCGCAAGTAACTTTTGACGCGCAGCACTTCCTTGATCCAGTGGTCGAAGTCGTTCAGGTAGATGTTGGCGAACGGGATCGACGGCAGGTTTCCAATAGGAATTCCCTTGCGCAGCGTCTGCCGATATGCAGTTCCGGGCGCGAAGAGTTCATCAAAGCGGCCGTCCGTCACGAACGAATCGATCAGCCGCTCGATCAGTTGGCGCAGCTTGTGGTCGCCGATATAGCGGAGCGCCCGAGCCTTGAGTTCGTCGTGATTGATCGAGTAGAAATATTTGCTGATGTCCAGCTGTAGCGCATACGTGGCGTCGCCGGCGCGGCAGAAGTCGCCCAGGCGCTTGACAGCGGCGTGCGTGCCGCGGCCCGGCAGGTTGCCGAAGGCGTCGGCGATGAAGCGCGGCTGCCAGATCGTCAGCAGGTGCCGATAAATCATCCAGTGCACGACGCGGTCTTTGATCGGGGCGTCAATGACGTGCCGACGCTTCTTCTCCTGGACCTCGAACGAGTTGTACGGGCCGAAGGTGTAGGTCCCCGCGCGCAGGCGTTGCTGGATCGTCAGGACGTATCGCAACGGGTCTTCGGCGAAGCGTTGGATACGGATGTTATTCGACTTGGATTTCTTCGCCTTGCGCCAGCATTCCCAAAGGTTGGGCAATGCGGTCAGGCGATCAAATAAGGAACCGTCTTCCACGGCGGCGCGAACTCGCCCCGCCGCGGTTGCGGGTTTGGCCAATGGCCATGCTTTCGCGCACTGTGGCGCAGGAGACTTTCGACCAAGAGAATGCGCTTCGCCGGCTTGGCCAGCGCCTGCGCGTGATACTTTTGGGTCAGCGGAAGCCGACGTTGTCGTTGCGGTTGTCGGGGTTCCAGTTGTTGAGGTTGAACACCCCGGCGTTGTCGTCCGAGTTCCAGTTGCTGCTGCGAATGAGCGCGTTGCTGGACTATTCAGAAAGTCCCCCTTGGTACTCATGCTGCCGCCTTCTGTGCTTTCAGTAGGCCGCCGACCAGACGCCCGAGTTCGACTGCCATGGTCGTGCGGTGCTCAAACGAGACCTTGAGCTTCGGTAGCTTCTGGCCCTGCGCGATGTAGTGCTTCAGCAGATCGATATCCGCCGAGATCGCGTGCAGGATGTCGACCTTGCCGCCGGCGAGGCCGAAGGCGAAGACTGATTCCATAATCCTGGCCATGCAGGCGCGAACGTTCTCGCCGTAGACCACGCGAAGGTCGCGCGCCATCTTGACAATGTCGAGGGTCAGGATGGTATCGAGCTCGATGGCCAACGCCTTGAGACGAAAGCCGGCCGTGTCTGGATTGGCCAGCAACTTCCGCGCGCTGGCCTGGTTGACCTCGCCGCGCTGCTGCAGGTCGGCGATATGCTGGCTGACGATATCTGCGTCGATGCCGTCCATAATCGAATTGGAGGCATCTACGCCATCCGGTGTGACAAGGACGTAGCCGTTGACCTTGCCGCCGATTGCCGCGACGTATGGCGTCTTGTATTGCTCGACGAACGGCCACAACCGGCTTTTGAAATTTGCAACCGGGAAGCCTACTCGAAGGTGCTGTTCCTTGGCTGTGCCGACCAACTTTAACTTGTAGCCCTTGAGCGTAGCCAGGGCGTGCGCGCTGCGGTCGAAGGCATGAAGGAACGTGCCGGCTTGGACCACCACGAGATAGCCAGGGTATTGGGATTCCAATTCGGCGGCGATGGCCGACAGGGGATCGTCTTGGCCGAGGCCGACCTCGATGCCCTTGAAGGCCTTGGTGCTGGCTGAGCGCGGTTCTTCTACAACGGGGATTTGTGATTCTTGTTGCATATTTTTTGTTATTGAAGGTTGATGTGAGGGTCACAGCTGCGCCGTGACCCGGGACCAGGGTTCAGAGACCTACGGGAGGGTGCAGCGGAAGCCGACGCCGTCGAAGCGGTCGTCGGGGTACCAGTAGTCGAGGGAGAACACCCCGGCGTTGTCGCCCGAGTACCAGTAGCCGCTGCGAATGAGCGCGTCGCCGGACCAGTCACGTCCAGGTGCAGGATAGAAGCCCACACCGCGTTCTTCGGACGGATAGGGCGCGGAAGTGATGGACGGAGAATCAGCAGCGAAGGCGTGCGCCACTATGCCGTTTTCGTCGCCTTGGACATCGTCATGGACCCAGGTGAAGATGTGGCCCGCAGCGTCGTAGATCACTTCCCCGTTGGACAATAAGAAGATCCTGCTTTCTTCTTCGTCTTCCGGCACGTAGTCGTTGCGCTGCGCTTCGTCGACGTTGCCTTTGCGCAGGCCTTGCTTGAGATCACCTTCACCGACTTTGCCGCCGGTCCAGTTGGCCGCTACGCCGGCGATGTTCACAGCGATGGCGAGTGCCTGGGTTTCGGTCAGCAACTTGAAACCTGCCTTGGTGCAAGCTGCCTTGGATTCGTCGTAGTCGATATCGACGGTCGGAACGACATCCGGGCGAATTTCGGCCGCGCCGTCATCGCCCACATAGCCCATGTAGCGACCGACCTTGAAACTTGCCACGATTTGGCCGTTGGGTAGCGTCGTGTCGGGCACGGTTACGAATTCATTGGCCTGTTTCGCGCGCAGGATGGCCATCAGGTCTTCGCACAGCTTCGGGTAGTCCTGGCGGCAGGACGCGGCATAGGCACGGAGTGCCGGCAGAGCATGCTTGTCGGTGGTGTGGTTCAACACGAAGAACTCATCGTGCTCGTGCCGGCCGCCTGGATCGCTACTGCCGTCGGTGCGACGCACTTCGAACTTGCCGTATAGGCCGCGATTCTTTTGATCGAGGCTTTCCTTCTCGGTTACTGCGTTCATGCTATCTCCTTCTCGGGGTGGTTGATTGCACGCTTGAGATGCGCCTCGACGTGCATACGGATTTTTTCTGGTGCGCTCAAGTGGCCTGCCTTCGCGTTGCAGACTCTGTGCGCCAGAACGATATTGCTGATGTGGTTTGGGCCCTGATGCGTAATCGGAACCAAATGCTCTTCGGATTCGTCTTCGACCGAAACAGGAAGCAAACAGAAGAAGCAATGGCCACCATCGCGCTGGCGAATCGCCTGGATGCGTGCAGGGCTTTTCGCCTTGCGCCGTGTAGCCGGTGCCGCACGCCATGCATGTGCACCCTTGAAAGCCTTCCAGGCAGCACCGGCGGGGCCGGTCATCGTTGCATCGCCCTTGGCGTTCGAGTAGATGATCCCAGTCTCATCACCAGCGCGAAACCGCACGATTTCCCATTCGTTGGTCGGTTCCATCACCTGGGCGCCGTTTGCTGACAGCCAGTTGCGAAACTGCTCCAACTGCTTCTCGATTTGCCTCTTGCTCCAGAACATGGCTATTCCTTATGCTGCTTGCTTAAGCTGCGCAATCGTGCCGGCTTCGATCCAGTGCGCATTGATGGACGGCGGCAGGCCGGATGGCATGGTCTTGAGCGTTCCGAACAAAAGCGCCGTCTCGATGTGACCGTCTTCCGCCAACTGGTCGATCCACGTCAGAAGCGTCATGCGACCGGGGATATCGAGTACGTCAATGCGATCCAGCATCAGCAACTTCAGGCCGGAGACTTTGGCCACCGTCTGGGCGATGACAGCATCAGCGCGCCATTGCTCCGACTCGGACAGCAGGGCGTATTCCCGGCCGCCAGCGGTGATGCGCATGTCCGCTTCGATATTCACGCGCGGCCATCCTGTGTCGACTGCGGCGATGGTCAGGGTGGAATTGATCGGCGCCAAGGCCTTCGCTAGCAGGTCGGCCGGAATGCCATCGGGTGCCAGTGCATCTGCGATCTCTGACCAGGCCAGTACCTCGGCGTGATGCTTGGCCGCCTCGGCCGTCTTGCCGTCGGCTTCACTGACCTGCCGGGCATGGTCTTCGGCCTGGCGCAGAGCGACTTGCGCTTGGTCGCGCTTGGCCTTGATGACCTTCAGGTTCTCCTGGCACGTTGCCAGCGCCTGCTGTGGGTCAACTTCCGGTTTTTCCACCGCAAATGAGGTGTCCAGTTGCGCTTGTGCGGCGCCGGCGTTGTCAAGGTCGCGCTGCAGGTTCTTGACGCGATTTTGCAAGACCGTCAGGCCCTTTTCGTGTTCCGGCAGGGCGGCGCGGGCTTCGTCGTCGGGCGCACTGGCGTTTTCGATGTCGCCGTGCTCGGTCTCGTATTTCTCGATGGCCTTCAGCCCGGCTTGGTAGGTTTCGCGGTCAATGCCGAGGGGTTGCCTTTCGTTGATAAGGCCGCCCAAGGCAAAGGCCAAGTCATGGACCAGGCCGATGCGCGCCGCACCCTTGGCACGTTGGCGCATGGCTTCGACTTTCGATTCATATTCGGCAAGTTCAACTTTTGCGCGGGCCAAGTTGTCGCTGATGCCAGGCGCCGTCTTGGCCTGTTCTTCCAGGCGCTTGCGGGTGCCTTCCGCGTCTGCTGTTGCCCGGACCTGGGCGGCCAAGGTGCCGGCTTCCTGGTTGGCTTCGGCAAATTCGCCGTCGAGACGCGACAGCGTGGCCTTGAGCGCAGCAACATCCTGTGTCGCTTCCAAGGGCTTGTCCGCCTTCCAGGTCTCCGCTTTCTTGGCACCATAGGTCTCGCCGGTTACTGCGCGCCAGGATCCCTTGGCCTCGGTCGCTTTGCCCTTGGCGAAGTCGCATGCTGCGGGAAAGCCTGTTCGCAGCATTGGCACAACCTGCTCTATCTTGGCCGCATGACACTTGCGTTCGGTCAGGGCAGCGCGGACGGAGTCGGTCGTCGCCTTGCAACCCGTCAGTTCGAACAGGAAAGAGCGGCGTTCGTCGGGCGTCATCTTGGCAAAGCGCTGGCCGTCCAGGGCCACGCGCATCGATTCCTGCACTTCCGGGCCAGAGAAGCTGCCGGCCGGCATGTTGAAACTGTAGTCCGAGCTGCCCTCGACCATGATCATGGCGCCGCCGGCCTTGCTGCCTTCCAGCACCAACTTGGCGTAGTCCTTCTTCAGCTTGACATCGCGAACCTCGGCGCGCGTGATCGCCATGCGCACCGCTTCACGCAAGCTCGACTTACCGGCGCCGTTGGGGCCACAGATCAACGCGACGGGAACATCCATGCGAAGGTTGATGCTGTGCAGGCCCAAGAAGTTATCGACCTGGATTTGATTGATTTTCATGATGCGGCCTTTGCTCGGTTGCGTTGCTCAAGATAGGCGTCGCGCGTTGAAATTGACGCCGTTCCGCCTTCCTTTTTGTACTGCTCTTGGACGCTGCGCAGGAAGCGATCTGCATCCCATACGCGGCGTTCTTGAATGTGCGTTGAGCCGGTTTTTTCGGTAACGCGGATGTAGATGTCTCTCGGTTCCATGGTTTTCCTTGATGGGGTGGGGCGCGATTCGACTACTTCACCTGGAGACGGCGGACCTTTCGCCGGCACGCGCCCCGTTGATCAGTCGACGGACATCGCGTGGGTCACGGCGCCCGGCTCAACGAGCGCGGCCGGCTGGTGCAGCACCTCGCGCTTGCCGCTTTCGTTCTGCTCGCTGACCACACCATTGCGCTCGAGGGATTCCAGCAACGCCGCAGCGCGGTTGTAGCCGATGTGGAATTCCTTTTGCAGGGCGGATACGCTGGCGCGTTGGGCCGCCACGACGTAGGCTGCGGCGTCTTCGTAAAGCTCATCCTCTGCTTCAGTGCCGGTATGTCCTTCATCACCAGCAACGAACAAGCCGCCTTCTTGCGACGAAGACTCGCTTGGCTGCTCGTCTTCGCCAACGCCTACGCCGGTTTCGTCGATCAAGCTGACCTTGACGGTCTTGTTGATCATCGTCAGCAGGCGTGCGGCGTCGGCTTCATCCGGATGGCATTGCACTCGGAATCCGACGACGACCGTGCCGCCTTCCTTGCACGTGAGCGTGAACTTTGATGTCTTGCAATCGCTGAAAACGAGGTCATCGATGTCGCCGCCTTCGTTGTCGCTGTGATGGACGCGAAACTGTGTGCTTTCCATCTCGAGCGCCCACTTGATGGGCCCCATCAGCGGATTGCGCAGCACCGGCATGTGATCGGGGTTGAGCATGTCCCCTGTTGCGCCTTCGGCATGGGTATAAAGGCAAGACTTCAGGGACTCGCTGAATTTGGACAGCACAGCATTGGGCATGCTGGCCTCGCATTTGATATCGCAAGCCAGTACGTCATCGTCGCCGTGTTTCTCCGCGCGGGGATTGACGTCGGCGATACGAACAAAGTCTCTGTTGAGATCGAACATGATTTCTCCTGTGGGCTAGTTGACGGCTTAGTCGATGTTCATACTGGTCTGGCGCGACTTGGCCGCCTTGCTCTTCGCCAGTTGTTCCTTCTTCTTTTCGCCCATGGTCACGAGCTCGGTGCGCTGGCCGTCGTCGGCAACTTGGCGAACCAGGTCGAGTGCTTCGTCGACTTGGTCTTCGGTTTTGGATTTGCTGATCTGGTCTGCGACCTGGGCAAACGTCACGGCAGCGGCTGGCTGCTCGTCTTGGGGTTGCTTATCCTCGGTCGATTCAGCTTTCGGCTCGGCATTGGCTGCGGGGGCGTCTTCGGCAGCCTGCGCCTGCTGTTCCGCAGCTTTGGCAGCGCGCAATTCTTCGAGGTCGACCGCATAGCTTCCGTCGGCCTGCTGGTGCACGTCGATGACGTCGAGATGCTCTTCAGTTGTGCGCCCCATGCCCATGACGATGTCCGGCGCGTGGATGTTGCCGAAGTAGGCGCCTGCGCGGTATTGCAGCATCAGGAACTTCATTTCCGTCTGCCACTTGCTGCCGGGCTTGGCATACCAGCCTTCCTCGACAGCCATCTTCATCGACACAGGAGCCGATTCGATGACGGGCAAATTGGCTTCCTTCGCCTGGGCCAGGGTGCGGATGTTGTTCGGCACAATCACACCGGAAGGAAGTGCCCAAGCGATGCATTCCAGGTTCTCAAGTTCGACCTGGTGCTCGGTCATATCGTAGCGCTTCAGCTCTTTGTTCCAGGCACCCTTTTCCTTGTAGGTTGCCTTGATGCGCCCCTTGTTCTGCAGGTCGAAACGCAGCGGCGTGAAGCGCCGGGAAGCGTTGACTGCCGCGATGATGAACTTGCCGCTCCACGACAGGCGCCCTTCGATCACGTTGGCATTCTGCATGACGGCCGTAATCGACATGCCAACGGCCTGGGCCGTTTCGATGGCAACGATGCAATTGCCGAGCGCGGACGGGTTTTCTACCCACGTCTCGTTGCCGTTTGACTTCTTCAACACATGCGAGCGAAACGCTGTCGGCACGGCATCGGACGTGGCAAAGGCGCGGCCAATGCGCTGCGCGAGCTCGAAGCCGCGCAGGGAAAACATGTCGATCTTCAAATCCGGCACATTGGCCGGACGATCTTTCAGGGCTTGCAGGTCAGTCGGTGCGTTCATAAGGTCCTCGGGTTATTCGTGAAAATTGCAAGTGTTCCAGCGCGCGCAGTATTTCGGGCTGCACAACGGGGAAAGGGGATTCGGCGGGAAAAGGCCGCTGCGGAACATTTCGGCGGCGAACTCGATCAGGCCTTTTTGCGTCTCGGTGCCGAGCATCACCTTTTTTGCGTCGAAGACGGGGCTGACGGCGATGTTGGCTGCCTTGGAGGTTTGCAGCGCGGTGATCTGTGCGCCGGCCGTCACGACGCCGTCGGTGTGTTCGCTCATGAGCTGGTAGGCGCCGAGTTGTGGCGCGCGGCCCTTCAGCGAGACCTGGCCATCCGATATCACCCGGGCACCGGTCTTGATATCGTTGATGACGGTGCCGAAGGAAGACCGCACCACACGGGCCCGGTCCATGGTGCCGGTCAGGCGCACGATCTGGCCATTGCCGGCGTCAATGTCCAGCGGTTCAAGAGCGCGTTCGACCGAGGCATACTCCATGTTCGGCGCGATCTCCACGCAATAGCGTGTTGTGAGGGTCAGGCCGATGCGCTCCGCTTCCTTGACGGTCAGGTCGTCCTGGTGATAGTCGACTGGATTCTCAGGAGCGTGCAGCGTGTCGATGAAAGCGCCGGCAGCATCGTCTGGCGTAATGTCGTTGCCATCAAGGTGTGCACGGTCAAACGCAGCGGTGCCGGCATGGACGGAGGTGCCGAGATGCGCACGCAAGCCGGACGCCTTGCGCATGCCGAGGATGTGCTCGCCTTCCCACTTGTGAGCGCAGTCAAAGAGGCTGCCCCAGGAAGAGGCGCGCACGGCGATGATCGAATCAGGCACGGCGGCTCTCCAGATTGTTGCGCTCAAGCCGCAGGTTGATATGCATATTCTGAAGTTCGCGCTTCGCTGCCAGCTTCTCGGCAATCTCGCGATTCGTCAGTTCCAGGTCGCGCTCTACAACACGCATCTCGTAGGCATTGAGCGCCTTGCGGACACGCAGCCAGAGCGCGGCGAGGCTCAATTGGAGAAGGCCGGTCATTGTGATGTTCCCGTTCATGCCGGCACTACCGAGATCGAGCACAGACCACCGAACATGTCGAGACCAGCCATCACAGCATCGAACGAGGTCGGGGTCTCGATGTAAAGCGAGTGCCGAACTTCAAGCGTCGTAATCGTGAGTTTGAATTTGCGCATTTGAGTTTCCTAAGAGGTCGCAGCTGACGCCGCGACCTGAGACCAGGGCCAAGAGACCGTTACAGGGTGCAGCGGAAGCCGACGCCGTCGCAGCGGTCGTCGGGGTACCAGTAGTAGAGGAGGAACACCCCGGCGTAGTCGACCGAGCACCAGAGGCCGCCGCGAATGAGCGCGTTGCCGGACCAATCGCAGCCAGCAGACGGACGATAGCCCGTGCCCTTTTCTTGGACGCCATAAGGCGGCACGGTCAGGTAGGGCGAATTGGCGCTGAAGGATTCTTTGGTCAGCAAGCCGTTGGCGTCGCCGTAGAGGTCGTCAATCAGGGCCTCGAACACGTGGCCGGCGAAGTCATAAATGCGTTCGCCGGTCGAGAGTTGATGCCAGCGGCGTTCGTCGGACTTGGACGATTCGAAGTTGCCATCCACTGCGCCGTTGACTGTGCCGCGATGCAAGCCTTGGTAGATATTTCCTTCACCGACTTTGCCGCCAGTCCAGTTGATGTCCTGGCCGGCAATGTCGAGCGCCAGGGACAGATGTTGCTTGCCGGTCAGGAGCTTGTATCCGAAGTCCGCTGCCGCCTTCTTCATCTCGGCCAAGGTGATGTTGACCCAAGGCTTGAGGGCGACGTCGTGCGCGATCTTGCCATCGGTACCTTGGCAGGCTTTGCGCTCAGCAACGTAGAATTCATCAACGATCAGTTCCTGGCCATGCTTCAGCGGAATAACGCGGCGGGGTACGCGGATAAACCCGGGATGCGTGATCAAGCCCAGGGCCGTCAGCAAAGCGGCCGTGCCGCGCACCACATCGCCGTCGAGCAAGATCAGTTCGCGGCCTTGCGGATCCAGCAGGCGGTCAATGCCATGCCAAGTTTCGCGGGTGAAGCCATGCAAGGTGCGCTCTCCGGCAACGGCGGTGAAGGTCTCTTCTTTTTGCAACGTGATTTTCATGTCAGGTCTCCAGGTGGGTAAGCCATCTCTCAGCGCCTGCTCGTTGAACAGGCGGTGGGCGAGGGCCTAGTTGTGCGATGCCGGCTTGTACCAGCCGACGGTGGCGCCGGGATGGGCGGCCAGGTAGGCACTGGCACCGGCTTGAGTGAGGAACAGGTTGACCGAATACAGCTTGGCGGTGCTGCTGTAATCCGGCGCGAAGGCCGTCACGAAACTGATGACGGTCGGTGTGGCGTCATTGATCGCGGCCGATGCGCTGCCGAGGTCGGTGACGATGGCTGCCCAGCCAGTGATACCTTGCTGCGGTTGGCTGACCACGATGGTGTCGCTGACAAACGCGGGGGACGCGGCGTGCGCTTGACCGCCGCAAGCGGCCAGCAGGAAAGCCAGGCCGAGGATTGCAAAGAACTTCTTCATGATGCTGCTCCTATACGAGAGGGTTGAGTTTCCGCACTCTTTGCCGCGGGGCGGTTACGGTTTCGAAATCAGTTCGCGACGCGGGCCAGGGCCACGCGCTGCATCAAGGCGCGAACGTGCGCGCCGATCTCGGCGTCGCTGGCGCCGGCCAGCCACTTGCAACGGAGGGAGTTTTCGTCGTCGATGTCGTACAGCGCTTCGACAACGGCGCTGTCGATGTCCTGCGCTACCCGAGGGTCAGCGTCGAGCTGGTCTTGCAGGGCTTCCTGCAGGTCTGACTCGGTGAATTCCCGCACGGGGGCGTGCACGGGTTCCATGCGGTCGTAGCGACGTTGGGCAATGGCGAGGTTTTGGGTGGCGATCATTTTGTTCTCTTGGTCTCGGTTGCTACTTAAAATTGGATTCGGTGATTGAATTCTACTCTAAGTAGTGGCCATGTCAACTACTTTAAGTAGGATTTTTGGGCGAAATGGTTCTGTTGCGAAGTTGCAACGACAAAAATTTATGAAGAGAGGGGGTTTTTAGTGAGCTATCAAGTGCTGCAACTTGCTGCGGATGTCGGCAACGACATCGCTCCAGTCATTGAATTTTGACTGTCGGAACAATTGCAAAGATGGATACCAAGGGCTGTCCGAGCGCTCTAAAAGCCAACGCCAATCGGTGCAGAATGCGGGCAGCATAACCCAGCATGGCTTGCCCAACGCGCCAGCGACGTGGGCTACGGCGGTATCGACGCAGATAATCAAATCGAGTTGGGCCACTATTGCGGCTGTATCGCCGAAATCTTCGATTCTGCTGCCCAGATGAATTAAGCGGCCGGCGGCCGCCGCGGCTTCCGCTTCTTCCTCGCCCTGGCCCTTCTGGAGGCTGAAGAAACGAAGGCCACATATTTCCAAGATCGGGGCCAGAATTTCGAGGGACGGAAGCGAGCGGTTTGAATCGTTCCTATGAGCCGAAGAGCCTTTCCATACCAGACCGACCTTTGGCTCGGTGCTCTTTAATTCCACGCGCCAGCGCTGCATGCGCTCCGGGAGCGGGTACAGGTATGGAGTGTGTGCTGGTATGCTGTCGATGGTTGTCTTAAAAATCATCGGCAAACTGCATGTTGGACACCAGAAATCGTAGGTTCCAACTGATGAGCGGTCCGTAATCACCGAGTCGATGCCTGCAGTGGTTGCAAGCAAGGGCTGTAATGCAATTGGACAGAACAAGTCGACGCGAGCGGCGCCACGTTCCTTTAACAGTACGACATAGCGAATGAACTGTACGTTATCGCCAAAGCCTTGTTCGTAGTGGAGCAGGATTGATCGATCTAGAATATCCTCGCCGGACCAACGGGGAGCTGCCATCGAAGTGGGTACAGTCCGCTGTGGTTCGCTTCGGCGTTGATCAAGTCTAGCTTCATAATATGGCCAGCCAGATTCAAATTGGCCTTGAGCCAAGAGCAGCATGGCCAAGTTCAATTCCCCATCAGGATACGATCCCTTTTCCGTCACAGCCTTTTCGTAGTTTCGGCGCGCGCCAGATAGGTCGCCGGCGTTCATGCTGATATTGGCGAGCCCGACATGCAGTTCTTTCGAATCCGCATTCAGTCCAAGTGCGGACTCGCAATGGTGACGTGCTTCGTCAAGCCGTTTCTGCGAGTAATAGAGAAGAGCTAAATTATTGTGTATCTGGTGTGTGCCAGGCGCAAGACGAAGAGCTTCCAGATATGACTTTTCAGCTTCGCCGAATTGTTTCAGAATTTCGAAAGCTACTCCTAGATTGCAGTGGGCCGCAGCATAGTTTGGCCGAAATCCAATTGCCAATTTGTAGCAGGTAACAGCTGTATGTGGATTGCCGGCTTCACGGAGAGCAGTCCCATAGGAACAGCAAACTTCTGGATCACGAGGAAGCAATCGCAACGCTTCGCGAAATGCGTCAAGTGCGAGCTTTCCTTGGCGAAATTTAGATTCAGCAAGAACTTTCCACAATATACCTACGTTACGATCTTTCGATAACAAAACTTGCGCCAACCGCTCAGCCTCAAAATATCGGCCGGTGTTGAAGAGGTCGAAGACAGAATCAGTCATGCTAGCGAATATAAATCAAAGGTCTTCGCTTTTCCACACCTTGATGACACGCGCAAATATCTCGAAGTCCATCTCTGGCAGGATTACCCAATCGAGGTAGGCTTTGTTTTCTGAAATTGCAATCAAGCCCCTGCCTGGAACGCGCTGCAAGCGTTTGATAAAGCCTTCGTTGGCTACGCGGAAAAAATATACAGCGTCATAATCTACAATCGTCACGCCACGATCAACTATAAGAGGATCCCCTGGATTGAACATGCCTTTCATGGAATCGCCAAACCCAGTGACGACCGCCAAGTTGCTTTTCGCCGTGTAATTTTTAATGTTTTTGTCAATCCAGTCCGGACTTACGTGAAGTGCGTGAAACTCCCCTGGTTGATCTCGTAATTCAACGCCATGCCCCATCGCTCCACCAACGTCTTTATATTGAGGAATCGAAATATCCGGATGATTTTCCTCTGAAGCGCCGAGCACGCCAATGCGGATGGCTTCGCTGTCATGAGCAACATTGCTATTTGTCGGTCCGCGATTTCGCGCCTCCGCCTGGACGGCGAGCGGTGGAAGATAAGGTGCAATGTCATCTCCTTGCACCGGTTCAGTTCGATCCTCCCGAAGACCATATGCCAAATAAGCCGCCGTTGTCCTGCATAAATCTGCAAGTGCCGCCATTTTTTCCGGGCGTGGCAATGCCATTCCCAATGTATAACGCCGCCCCATTTCATGCGTAATTCCGAGTGCCTTACAGATATCTCTGATCGATAGGCCGAGCGCGTCCATTTGGATGCGAAGACGCTTTCCAAAGTCGTGATATTTCAGTTGTTCCTGGGAACTACCCTTAGTAGCTTTTTCTACCATGGGTGGAAAGATATCCGCTGAATGTTGTAATGTCATCACTATTATAAGTAGCGTCCAATAAAAAGTAGTTGATGTATCCTACTTTAAGTAGTATTCTGCTTTTCAGATCAATCCCACCTCCTGAAAAGCATGCAAACCAACGCACCCAATCCTCACGTCGGCGAAGCAATCGATTCGCTTGGCGGTGATTCAGCTGTCGCAGCAAGAGCCGGTCTGAAGACCGCCTGGGCGGTTTCCAAGTGGCGTCGCGCGCTGCCTAACGACAGGGCTCTCTGGCTTGCTGAACAGACCGGATGGAAATTTACGCCGCACATGTTGGCGCCAACGATCTATCCCAATGAGCGTGATGGGATTCCGCCGGGAACACGCTTACCAAAAGAAGCCGTATAGACCACCACACCTACCAGAAACAGGAGAACCCATGAACCAAGACCTCGTAGTGATTCCCGAAACCAGGCTGCCCAGCGGCCTGGTCATCCCCAGCTTTCGCGCCGGCCGGTACATGTCGACCGTGAACGCCGAGGGCACCGTCAACATCCGTGCCGACGCCACGCCAACCGTTCGCATCGACTACCGCGGCGCGCGCAAGGCTGCCGAAGCTTCCGGTTTGCGCTTGCTGGCTGAAACCCATGCTCTGGCCATCGCGGTCAACGTCGCCAGCGTTGGCGCCAACTGGACCGGCGGCGAGGTCGGCGTCGGGCTGCTCAAGCAAGGGCTGCGCAAGTGGTCGGTGGGAAGTGTTCAGCGCAACGACTACGCACCCCAAGACCAGGATGAAAGCCGCGCCTTCCTGCTCTCGAACGGCGAACCGATCTACGACGTGGCCGGGCACATCTACTCGTGGGTTTTTGACGACGTGCAAGGCGATGAAGACGGTGTAGTCGCACGCCGCTTCGCCAAGGACTCGCTGTCCATCACCTGTGCGCCAGCGCCGAGCCTGGAGAAGGGCGTTGGTTGGTATCCCGATGGAGGCGACAACTGGTCCGGCAGCGCGCTCGTTCGCGGCGGCCGCTGGCGCTCGGACGGCAGCGCCGGGGTGTTCTACCTCAACGGCTGGAGCCCCGGCAACCGCGGCGGCTACGTCGGCTTCCGCTGCACCCTCCCGTAGGTCTCTGAACCCTGGTCCTGGGTCGCCGCAGAGCGGTGACCCTTTCAAAAAATCGCAATCCGTCGGGAGGCAAAAAAACATGAGTAGCGAAAAGAACTGCAACCGCTGTGATTCGCCGGTCGGCGAGATCGTCATCCTCAATAACCAGGAGCCTGTTTGCGGCTCCTGCATCGTGTCGATGGGCCACATGGCCAAGATCGCGGAACGCGTGGTGCTGGATATGACGCCGTCTACTGAGTGCATGACCTGACCTTTCACGTTGTTCGATTTCAAAAAATTTTGCCCGGCGTTGCCTCTCAACGCCACTCAACAAATTTGAGGCCAGGTGTGAAACAACAGCAAATTCCGATTCAATATCCGACCGACCCCGCGGAGTTACTGCGCGATGTCGCGCGCAAACAGACCCTTGGGGACGCCATCAAGGTTTGCGCCGAGCTGGCCGGCTACGGGATGGACAAGCAGCTGCAAGATGACCTCGGCGTGGACAAGGGCCAACTCTCGCGCTGGCAAAGCAATACCGAGGGAATCATGTGGGCGAAGTTGGAGAAGTTGATGGACCTGTGCGGCAACGACGCGCCGCTGTTCTGGATGCTGCACCGTCGCGGCTGGGACCTCCGGTCGATCCGCAAGATCGAGAGCGAGACCCAGCGCCAGCTGCGTGAAGCCAACGAGCGTATCCGTGAACTCGAAACCAAATACCAGAACGTGATCGAAGGCCTGCGCGATGTGAGGGCTGCAGCATGAGCAACGTCTCTGCCAACGACTTGGCCATTGTTGTTAATGCACCGGCGCCATATTGCGGCAAAACCTGCCAGGTGCTGTACCAAGCGCCCGCCCATCGATTCCAACTGCCGAATGGCGACTGGCACGCTGCGGATGAATTCGGGGGGCAACTTCGCTGGGTAGTCAAGTTCCCACGGCTGATGCCGGCGAGAGCCGGAGAAAAGATCGTCATGACGCACTTCGGTGTGGGGCGCGATGCGAACCTGCGCCGCTTGGCCGGACCCGGCGTCAAGATCATGGATGACTTGGAAGTACCGGCGGGAGAGTTCGCATGATCGACTTTCCATTCCTGCGCCAGCGAACCCCCATCGACTGGGAATCAGCCGCGATTGCGATGGGCGAACCCATGACGACGGCGGACCCCATCTGGGACTGCAGTCCGAAGAACATCCTTCAATCGCTGGTGAAGATCACACGCGAATTAAAACCTGTTGAGGCGCCCCCAAGCAAAGTCATATTCAGCGACCTTCTCGCTGGTCGGCGTCCGCGCATGACGCTTTCCGAGCGCGTGTCCGTCACGCCCGAATTCCGCGCCGAAATGAATGCCTGGATGCTGGACTTCTTCGGCTGGGAACCGCCTCAAAGCTACGTCATCACCGACCCGGTAGACGGCAGCAAGACTCTCGTATTGCCCGCATCGATGGAGCGTGAATTCGCCGAACGTGCGCGCAGTGTCATCGAAAACCAAATGAATAAGGTGCTGGGACTATGAACCACGACGCCAACTACCTGCTGGACTTCGTCATTGGCCGCGCTGGCCTGAAGAATGACGCCGCACTGTCACGTGCCCTCGGCGTGCAACCGCCGGTGATCAGCAAGATACGTCATTACAAACTCAAAGTGGGCCCGGAGATGATCCTCAAGATTCACGACGCGACGGACATCCCGGTCCGCGAGATCAAAGGAATCATCGGGCTCAAGTGCCTGCCGCTGAAGACGCAACGAGGTGGCCTGTGAGTGATGCCTACCTCGACTTCCTGCGCGACAAGATCCGGATGGCACCAGCTACTGGATTCGACGTGCCTCTTGAGGAAATCAATCCAGCGTTGAAGCCTTTCACGCGCGACATCGTGCGGTGGGCACTTGCTGGCGGCCGGCGCGCCGTATTTGCTTCCTTCGGTTTGCACAAGACTGCGACCGACATCGAGATATTGCGCCAAATTGGGCGCCGCTTTGACGGTATCCGTGGGATCGTCTTGCCGCTGGGCGTTCGCCAGGAATTCAAGGCCGAGGCTGCTGCGCGCTTTCGCGATGACTTTGCCGTCGACCTTCGTTTTATCCGGTCCGATTCCGAAATTCACGACGACCGTAGCATCTACATGACCAACTACGAGTCGGTGCGCGAGGGAAAAGTCGATCCGAGCAAATGGCGCGCTGGGAACCTCGACGAAGCTGATGTTTTGCGCAGCTATGGCAGCAAGACATATCAAGAATTTTTGCCGCTGTTCGATGAGGTTCAATTCAAGAACGTCTTTACCGCGACGCCCGATCCGAATCGACTGAAGGAGATGATTCACTACGCCGGCTTCCTTGGCGTCATGGACACCGGGCAAGCCCTGACGCGCTTCTTTCAGCGTGACAGCGAAAAGGCCGGAAATCTGACGCTTTACCCGCACAAAGAAAAGGAATTTTGGCTGTGGGTCGCCAGCTGGGCCCTGTTCATCCGTCGGCCATCTGACCTTGGATATTCGGACGAAGGCTATGAATTGCCGCCGCTCGACGTGCGCTGGCATGAAATTCCCAGCAACTACGAGCGCGCCGGCAATGAAAAGAACGGCCAAGGGCTGCTGATTCCGGATGTCGCCATGGGACTGTCTGCGGCCGCCAACGAGAAACGAGACAGCATCGACGCGCGCGTTAGCAAGGCCGTCGAAATTATTGAAGAGTCACCGGAAGATCACTACATCATCTGGCACGATTTGGAAGACGAGCGCCACGCAATCCAAACGGCAATTCCGGATGTGGTCAGCGTTTGGGGTTCACAAGACCTGGATGAGCGCGAAGAACGTATTGTCGGATTCAGCAACGGCCAATTCGGCAAACTTTCGACGAAGCCTATCATCGCCGGCGCTGGCTGCAATTTCCAACGCTACTGCCACAGGGAGATATTTGCAGGAATAGGTTTCAAGTTCCGGGACTTCATCCAAGCGATTCATCGCGTACAGCGGTTTCAACAACAGCACCCCGTACGCATCGATATCATCCACACCGAGGCAGAACGCGCCGTCGTTGCGGAGTTGAAAGCCAAGTGGGCCCGGCACGAAGAACAGCAGGCGCGCATGTCCGAGATCGTGCGCACGTATGGCCTGGACAAGCTCTCGCTGCAAGATACGCTGGCGCGCACCATTGGCGTCGAACGGCGGGAAGCCGAGGGCAATTTCTACCGCGTGGCGAACAACGACTGCGTGATGGAGGCGCGGCTGCGCGACGACAACTCGGTGGGCTGCATCATCACCTCGGTGCCCTTTGCCAATCATTACGAATACACGCCCAGCTACAACGACTTCGGCCACACTCAGGACAACGCTCACTTCTGGGCCCAGATGGACTTCCTGACGCCGGAACTCTATCGCATCCTGCAGCCCGGCCGCATCTATGCATGCCATGTGAAGGACCGGATCAACTTCGGCAACGTCACCGGCGCCGGCGTGCCCACGGTTAGCCCGTTCCATGCCGAAGCGCTGTTTCATGGTTTGAAGCACGGCTTCGACTACCTCGGCATGATCACGGTGGTGACCGACGTCGTACGGGAAAACAATCAGACATACCGGCTGGGCTACAGCGAGGTCTGCAAGGACGGCACCAAGATGGGCGTGGGTTCTCCCGAATACATCCTGCTGTTCCACAAACCGCAGACCGACCGCAGTCGCGGCTACGCTGACGTTCCGGTGACGAAGGATAAGCCGGACTGCCTCGATGACGAAGGCAACCGCGTGCCGTTCAATCGGAAAGATTCGCCGATCCAAGGATCCGGCTACAGTGTGGCGCGCTGGCAGATCGATGCGCACGCCTTCTGGCGCTCAAGCGGCGACCGGCTGCTGACCGCATCGGAACTGGCGGCTTACGGCCCTGCCAAGCTGGCAAAATTGTTCACCGAACTATCGCTGGCCAACGTCTACAACTACGAATATCACGTCGCTGTCGGCGAGGCCATGCTGGCCAACAAGGCACTTCCGGCCGACTACATGAGCCTGGCGCCGGGGAGTGCCGATCCGGCTGTCTGGCATGACGTGGTGCGGATGAAGACCTTGAACGGGGAGCAGACGCAGCGTGCTGTCGAGAAGCACGTTTGCCCATTCCAGATCGATATTGTCGATCGCCTGATTCACCGCTACACAAACCCGGGCGACCTGGTGTATGACCCGTTCGCCGGCCTCGGTACCGTGCCGGTGCGCGCCGTCAAGCTTGGGCGCCGCGGCGGCGGATCGGAACTCAGTGCCAGCTACTTTGCCGACCAGGTGCACTACCTGCAGCTGATGGAGAAGGAAGTGAGCATGCCGACCCTGTTCGATTTCGAGAACCTGGAGGCGGCATGACCAGCGTGGCGATCACGAAAACGGTCACAGGCAGGCTCACCGAGCAAGAGCGCCAGCTCCTTGGCGGCATCCTCTTCGGCATGTTCCGCGGCTGCACCGAGCAAGATAACGCCGACTGGCAGCGCATGTGGGCCGAGTTGATGCACGCACAGGAAGGCGAGGTTATCGCCTTCGACTTCAGCTTCATCCGGGACGGCTACTACCACCGCCGGCACATGCTGCTGGAGAGCGCAGTCTTCGAGGCGCAGGAGCAGTACCTTCACTTCGAACAATTCCGCAACTGGCTCAAGACCGGTTCCGGATTCGTCGACTGGCGCGCGACGGCCGACGGCCTGAAGCCAGAACCGAAATCGATCTCCTACGACAAATGCGAGCAGGTGGAAATGGAAAAATTCCACAAGGCCGCAATCCTCTTTCTTCGCACGCCGCGCGCGCAACAAGCGCTCTGGCCAGCCCTGAGCCCGGCGCGTGCTGCGGAGATGCTTGAAACGCTCCTGGCGAGGTTTAACCAATGAATTTCCGATCTATCCCCCTGCGCCGCGCGGTCGCCAGCCTTCCTTGTGCCAATTGCGGCCTGGAAGGGTATTCGCAGTGCGCGCATTCGAACCTGTACGAGCACGGAAAGGGCCGCAGCCTGAAGTCCAGCGACGCCGCGACCTTCCCGCTGTGCTCGAACGTGCCGGGCCGCGTCGGCTGCCATGAGAAGTTCGACCAGCACCTGCTTTGCACCAAAGCCGAGGCCGCCGAGTTGACGGCCCGGTTCATCGCTGAGACGCATATCAAGCTGCTTGAGCGCGGCCTGGTGAGGGTGGCATGAGCGAACTTCCACTGCCCCTGACACCGCCTGATTGCAATCTCAGCGATTTCCAATACATGGAACTGGATGTACGGCGACTTCGCGATTCAAAATTTGCCGCAGGCGTAGATGCAGAGGCATTTCGCGCCGGGATTTTGCTTTGGTGTGCTGCGTGGCACCAAATTCCCGCCGCATCGCTTCCTGACGACGATATCGAGCTTGCCAATCTCGCCGGTTACGGCAGAGTTTTGAAGGAATGGAAGAAGGTGAAGAATGACGCCCTGCACGGCTTCATCAAATGTTCAGACGGCCGTCTTTACCATCCTGTCATAGCGGGAAAGGCCGTTGCTGCCTATGCGGCAAAAGAGCGCCATGCCTTCGAGAAGTTCAAGGAACGCTTGCGCAAAGAGAACGCGGCGCGCAAGGCAGAAGGCAAGAATCCGTTCGGAATTCCTTCGCTCGCGCAGTGGAAATCCGGCAACTACCCCCACGGAATTCCACCAGAGTTTGAGCGAATTCCGCCGGAAAATTCGACGCCTTCCGAAGGAAATACAGCGGAAAACGCTCTTAAAGGGAACAGAGAGGGAAAAGAACAGAGAGGGAACAGAGAGGGAGAGGGAGAGGGAGATTTATTAAAACCTTCCGTACCTACCGGTACGGGCGCCCAGGGCGCCAGATCGGCCGACGAGCTGACGAAGGATGAACTCTGGAAATCCGGCAAGTCGTTGCTGGAAGCCGCTGGGCTACCCAAAGCCCAATGCGGCAGCTTCGTGGGAAAACTGGTCAAGGACTACGGCAATGACATCGTGATCGATGCCGTGCGCGCGGCCGTAATGGAACGCCCAGCCGACCCCGTCGAGTACCTGAAAGCAGTGTGCATGCGCGCCAAAGGCCAACGCAGCACGCCCAATCGACAAGAGGCGCTGGAGCAACGCAACCTAGGGATTGCCGCAAAACTTGCAGGAGAAGCAGCATGATCGACAAGGACAAAAAAGCCTTCTTCGAGCTGATCGCCAACGTCTATGCGTTCTACCGCCAAGACTTCAGCGAGTTCGCCGGCTCGGTTTGGTGGGAAGCGATGAGGCCATTCGACTTGTCCGCAGTGCGCTCGGCAATGAGTCGGCATTGCGTCAACCCCGATAGCGGCCAATTCCTTCCTAAGCCTGCCGATGTCGTGAAGATGCTGTCGGGTGGGACGGCCGACCAAGCGGCGCTGGCCTGGGCAAAGGTCGACCGTGCTGTTCGTAGCGTAGGCACGTATGCCGATGTTGTCTTCGACGACGCGCTGATTCACCGCTGCGTATCCGAACTCGGCGGATGGGTTTGGCTCGGGCAACAGGTCGAAGATGATTGGCCGTTCATTGCCAAACGGTTCGAAACGATCTATCGCAGCTTTCGCATGCGTAACGAGACGCCCGAGTACCAGAAAGTACTTGTCGGCATCGCCAATTCGCAGAACTCGCGCGAAGGCAAGCAAGAAAACCCGCCGGTTTTGATCGGCAATCCAGATGCCGCAGCGAAGGTGCTCGCGGGCGGATCAACAACGCCGCTGCTGACGACAACTCGCGGTGCCGATGTGGTGTTGCGTATCAGCCAAGAAGCGGCTCGCAATCGATTGGAGGCGAATGGAAACCGAGCGTCATCGGTGCGAGGTCAGGCACATCCTGGCGTTGCGAGGGAAGGATAGGGATATGGCACACGATTACGTCGAGCGGGTCAGGAAGATGCGCGGCGCCGAGGCTGCGGCGAAACTCCAGCGCGATTGCGCCAGTCAGTGGGCGGCCGGCAACCGTGGTGCGAAAGGGGATTGGCGATGATCAAGCTGGTCTTGCCCTACCCGATATCGGCCAACCGGTACTGGAACTCGTTCCCGCTCGGCAAGCGGATCATGACGGCGCCGTCGTCCGAGGCCAAGTCCTACAAGCGCGACGTGGCCAGAATCGTAAAGGCGGCCGGCATCTTGGCGCCCATTCAGGGGCGCGTTGCTATCGACATCGAACTCTATCCGGCCCGGCCGCAGGACTGGCAGAAGCGCATGCGTACGGAAGGTGCGGCCTGGGACAACTCGGTGCGCTGCATCGACCTGGACAACGCCCGCAAGGTGCTTTACGACTCGCTCAAGGGTCTGGCCATCGAGGATGACAAGTGGGTGTTCCGGGACTCCGGCCGGCGCATGGAACCCGACGGAGAGGCCCGCGTCGAGGTCACGATCACGGCCATCGCGGTCGATATTCCCCAAACCAACCTTTTCGAGGAAATGGCATGAGCATCTACGACCGAGACATCTTGAAACTCATTGCGGATAACCCCAAGATTCGCATGCCAGAGATTTGCGACCTGGTCGGCTGCGAGGGGCGTCATGTGCAACTTGCAACTGAAAAGTTGGTCAGGGAAGGCCACATCATCGAGACGCCGGCACTGGGTGCCAACGACCGGCTGGTCAGTTCTTACCGGTTCGCGCCTGATTCGGAGCAGGCCGCGAAATATCGAACCCCAGAGCCTGAAACGCAGTCAGGGGCGAAAGAAGCGCCAGTCCAGAAGGAAAAGAATGCGCCGGCTCGGCAGGTGCATTCTCAGCCTGCGCGGAAGGCTGAACGGCCCTTTGAGTGCGCGATCTGGTCGACTGGCGCGCTGACGTTGGTGAAGGGCGGCCAACAATTGCACCTCGACACGGCAGAAGTCGATCAGGTATTCGAGATGCTTGGCCGCGTTCGGGTGGCAGCCGGATGAAGCGCGACGACATCGACCTGCTGGCTGTGCACTTCGCCGGAGCGCGGCAGCGGCCCGAAAAGTCTCAGGCCTTCCCGCAGAGTTACTACGGCGACCCGGCCAAGCACGTGCAGTTCCAGTGCGAGAAGGCCTGTGGCACCTGCGTCTACAGCCGGCCGGGAGCCAAAGGCCAATTCTGCAGCAAAGGAAAGACCTACGGCACCAGATGCAATTTATACAAGCAACAGAAGAAAGGGAGTAAATGACCGCCATTTTCCAAAACACCAGCCACGCATTGCACGTCTCGTTCCTGGTCATGGCGCACGAGCCACGCCAGGCAACCTCTCTCTGCCGCGCGCTCTTGCAGATGATGGAGGCTCTGGAGCACCCGACCAGGATGCAATTGGACTGGATGGCACGCCTGCGCGGCGACGGGAAGGCCGGCTCCGTGGACTTCGGCGGTCTGACCAGCGATGAGATCCGGGCGCAATGCGCCATGATCACGCAGACCGTGCGCGACCACCTCACGGTGCCGGAGCGTGCGGTCATCTTGTGCCGGTACGCCCAACAACTTGAGAAGGCCCAAGGTGTGTCCGACCTTGCCAACTACGTCCGGCCGATGCTTTCTTTCTCCGACGACATTTCGATCAAGGCGCTGATCTATGGCCACCTGCAGCCGCACCAGCGCAAGAAAGGGCTGTCCTACCAAGAGATCAGCACCGAGCGCGGTATTGCGCTCAAGACCCTGCGCAACGGCGCTGCCTTGATCGCGCGGACTGCCTCTCAGCTTGAATCGATGGCCATCGACCGGCTGTCGCCCATGTTTCTTCGTGACGGGGTAATTCACACGCGGGAAGAGGGAGCCGTTGCCGCTTAAAAAAGAATTCTTACAAGCACTTGCATTTTGGGGCAGCGGGGTATATGATTTTTGTCAAATTGGATTTCCATGCTCTTAGCCCGCCGAAAGCGGGCTTTTTGCATTTCTGGGCCAGAAAACCGCATTGCGGAGGCAGCCATGACGACGAAAGAGGATGCGCGCAAGTTCATCCGGGAGCGCGCCGTCGAGCACAAGCCTCCTCCTACCCAGAAGGAAATCCGCGAGCGTATGGGATGGAACCTCATCGACGCCGCCAGGAAGGCGGCAAAGCTCAAGTAACCCCTTCAGCGGCCTAGCTCAGCGGTAGAGCACTGGACTCATAATCCAGGTTGTCCGTGGTTCGAATCCACGGGCCGCAACCAGAGTCTCCTCACATGATGGATCAAGCGGGGTCTTCATGGGATTCGCCCACTTCGGTGGGCTCTTTTTATTCAAAGCGCTATGGGCCGCAAGTCAAAACTTAGCGCGACCCAGTGGGAAACCATTGCCAAGCGCATGCTCGATGGTGACTCCACACGGTCACTTGCGCGCGAGTTCGGCGTCAGTGAATCAACGATTCGCGAGAAATTATCCGCGCAACAGAAAAAGATTAAAACTGTTGCAAATCAGATAGTTACTGCGCATGAGTCATTGAACGCACTCCCGATAACCGCGCAAATTTCCGCGCAAAACCTCGCAGCAAGAATGCTTGCGGTGTCGGAGAACCTGGCCGGTTCTGCCGCGATCAGTTCAGCAACCGCGATGCACTTCGCCGGCTTGGCCCACGAAGAAGCGATGAGGGTCAAGACGCTCAACATTGAGGATGCTGACGCAGCGAAAGCCGAAGAGAGGATGCGACGTGCCCAGATGGCGCAGACTGCCGCAAACACTGCTGCCACCATTGGCACAAACCTGCTGAAGATTTCCAAGGATGTGCCGATTGCCGACGAAGAGCCGACACCGGTCCAGGTGGTCTTCGGCGTGAAAGACGCGAGCCGCCATGCGAACGATCAAGACGGCGCTGAACGTCCCGCAGGCTAAGTTTCTCCAGCTACCCCATAAGTTCAAGGCCTATGTCGCCGGCTTCGGGAGCGGTAAGACTTACGTGGGCTGTTGCGGCATCGCGGCGCACTTCTGGCAGTGGCCTGGCATAAATCAAGGCTACTTCGCTCCAACCTATCCGCAGATTCGGGACATCTTCTACCCGACGATGGAAGAGGTTGCGGGCGCAATGGGCCTGCGGACAGTGGTCAAGAAAGCGGACCACGAGGTTGATGTCTACGAGGGGCGTAAGTATCGCGGCACCGTGATTTGCCGGTCAATGGAGAAGCCAGAGACTATCGTCGGCTTCAAGATAGGCCATGCGCTGGTCGATGAACTCGACGTGATGTCGCAGGAAAAGGCCAAGACGGCCTGGCGCAAAATCATCGCGCGCATGCGCTACAAGGTCGACGGGCTGCTGAACGGCATCGACGTTACAACAACACCGGAGGGCTTCAAATTCGTCTACGAGCAGTTCGTCAGGGCGGTGCGGCTGCGGCCGGAACTAGCTAACTTATATGGCATCGTTCAAGCCAGCACGTTCGACAACGAACTGAACCTGCCCGACGACTACATTCCGTCCCTGCTGGCCAGCTACCCAGCGCAGTTGATCAATGCCTACCTGCAAGGCAAGTTCGTCAACTTGGCGGAAGGGTCTGTTTATCCAGACTTCGACCGCGAACTCAATCACACAGATGAGCAGATCGAGTTGGGCGAGCCGCTGCACATTGGTCTCGACTTCAACGTCTACAACTGCACAGCAACCATCGGCGTGGTTCGAAGTGGGCAACCGATGGTCTTGGCCGAGTTGACCAAAATGCGCGACACGCCACATACCATCCAGACAATACTGGAGAAATACCATTGGCATAGCGACATTACGATCTATCCGGACGCCAGTGGACAAAGTAACCGAACGGTGAACGCTACTGAGTCAGACATCACACTGTTGCGCCAGGCCGGCTTCCGGATCGAGGTGCCAAAAGCAAATCCGTTCGTTAAAGAGCGTGTGCTGGCTGTCAATACTCTGATTTGCAATTCTTTGGGCGAGCGAAGGTTGCTCGTGAATACGCATGCCGCGCCGACGTTGACAGAGTGCCTGGAACAGCAGATTTACGACCCAAATGGCGAACCAGATAAGAAATCAGGCAAAGACCATGCGCCTGATGCTCTGGGCTACTTCGTTTATTCCAACTGGCCGATCAGGAAGCCAACGCTGGCCTATGCAACAACGTGAGGTAATTTAATGGCGTCACCTTTTCGCCAGCGCCCGGCGCCGACGATTCTGGAGCGCCTGAAGCTCTGGGCCGCGCGCCGCCGGCATGAGCCTGTCCGTGACACGACCATGTTTGCCCGCATCCAGCAGATGGGCAGCTGGAGCAAATCGAATCGGCCGATCATCAAACCGACACCGACCAACCTGCGGGTTTTCGGGCGTACGGTGTACGCTTCGCGCGCGATCAAGCACTATACGAAGCCGATTGCGGGCCTTGACTGGCGAATTCAGCCGCGCGAGGGCGTGAAGCTTAACAGCGAGATCAAGCGCCAGATCGAGGTCACGACCAACTGTTTCAATTCGCCGAACGAAGATGATTCGCTGCAGACGATGATGCAGCAGATTGTCGAAGACATCATGACGTGCGGCACTGGCGCCATCGAGCAGAAGCTTGGCGGCGACAATATCCGGCCGCTCTGGATGTGGCCCGTTGATGCGCTCTCGATCCAGATCTACGCTAACTGGAACGGTGAGCCCGACAAGCCACGCTACTGCCAGAGCCTGGGTTACGGCAATATCGGCGTGGTGAAGGGCATCGACCTGCTAAACAAGCAGTTGATCTACATGCGCGACCGCCCGTCGACGGACACGCCGTTTTCGTTCGGGCCGCTCGAGATCGCGTTCGACTCGATCAATCGTCTGCTCGGCACCGCCGAGTTCGCTGGCAACACGGCCGCCAACGCCAATCCAGCGAATCTGCTTTTCATCAAGGATGCCAGCCAAGACGAACTACAGTCCTTCCGGAGCTACTGGCGGAACGAGATTGAAGGTCAGGGCAACATGCCCATCCTGTCGGGCGAAGACGTGAAGGTTGCGGCGATTCGCGGCGCCAATGACGATGCGCTGTACCTGAAATACCAGCAGTTCCTGATCCGCGAGATCGCGACGGCCTTTTCGATCAGCCCGCAGAACCTGGGCATCGAGGCCGACGTCAATCGAAACACGTCGGAGACGGCGGAAGACCGCGACTGGGATATCGGTATCACGCCGGTGGCCAACATGATCGCCGCCTACTTCAATAGGGAGGCGATCTGGGGCACGCTTGGATTCAGCCAGATTGAACTCTTTCCTGGTGGCCTCGAGCGCGTC
>Ga0105240_10000671_pt1 | contig 62794 bp, 67 predicted proteins | sample KBSC54metaG_FD_80426 | JGI IMG/M metagenome (GOLD analysis project Ga0105240, IMG submission 80426) | Corn rhizosphere microbial communities from Kellogg Biological Station, Michigan, USA - KBS C5-4 metaG | ecosystem: Host-associated > Plants > Roots > Rhizosphere > Soil | place: Michigan, USA... | reverse complement strand
TCGGCGAGGCCGTGAAGGCGGCGCTTCCGAATTGCGAGACGTGGGGCGTCGAAGCCAACGAAAAGGCCGCCGCGGACGCAGCGACGCGCAACGACCGGGTGCTGAACGGCCTGATCGGCGAAGTGGCGGGGTTGCCCGACGCCTATTTCGACGTGGTCACCATGAACGACGTGCTGGAGCACATCCCCTATTCCGAGCCGGTGCTGGCGATCGTCCGGCGGCTGCTCCGGCCGGGCGGCCGGCTCGTCTTGTCCTTGCCGAACGTGCGCTATTACCTGAATGTCCGCGATCTCGTGTTCCGTCAGGACTGGGAGTACCAGGAGTTTGGCATCCTCGATCGCACGCATTTCCGCTTCTTCACCCAGAAGAGCGCCGTGCGCCTGCTCACCCAGAATGGCTACCGGGTGATCGAACAGGCTGGCCTCAACCCGCCCCGGCTGAAGCTGCACTACCGGGCGCTGTTCGCGCTGGCGCCCAGCTTGTTCGAGGGCATGCGGTATCCGCAGTTCGCCCTGGTCGCCGAGCCGGCCGGGGTCGAGGGTCCCTGAACGCATGTTGGGCTTTCGGGAAACGATCAGACGCTATGCGCCCTCCGGTCTGAGGCGGTTTGTCACCAATGTGCGCGTGCGCCTGGCCCCGGCGCCCGAGGCCGCGGTGATGCACGGCTATCGGTTCGCGGCCGACGATCGGCCGGGCCCCAGGCTGTCTCTGGTCATCCCCAGCGTCGCGCCGCACGCCGCCTTTGGCGGCGTGACCACCGGTCTCGACATCTTCCTGGAGATCGGCAAGCGCACCGGCGCGGACCTGCGCATCATCACGGACGATTTCGAGCAGGCGCTCGACCGGGGGCTGGTGGACGAGCGGGCGCGCCGGATCGGCCTCGACGCCTCCGCCATCGAAATCTGCCGCCGGGTCGATCAGACCCCGCAGATATCGGTGCGGCGTCACGAAATCTTCTTCAGCTACAACTGGTGGACGACGCTCAATATCCGCCAGCTCCTCGATGCGCAGGCCGCGCACTTCGGCGGCGAGTTGCGGCCCTTCCTCTATCTGATCCAGGAATACGAACCCCTGTTCTACCCATTCTCCTCGACACACATGCTGGCGCGGCTCGCCTTCGAGCCCACCCGCCCGTGCTGGGGCCTGTTCAACAGCCATCAGCTGCACGAGTTCTTCCAGGCCCAGGGCCACCGCGTCGCCCGCAGCTTCGTCTTCGAGCCGAAGATCTCCAACAGCCTGCGCCCGGCGCTGGAGGCGGGAGCGCCGAACAAGACCAAGCGCATCCTGATCTATGGACGGCCCTCCATCCCCCGGAACTGTTTCCCCGCCATCGAGAGCGGCCTGAAGATCTGGGCCCAGCGCTATCCGGAGTTCGCAGACTGGGACGTGGTCTCCGCCGGCATGGCGCATGCGCCGGTGCCCTTTGCGCCGGGCCGGGTGATCCGCTCGCTCGGCAAGCTGTCGCTCGAGGACTACGCCGAGCTTCTGAGGACCACGGCGGTCGGCGTTTCGCTGATGTCGTCGCCGCATCCCAGCTATCCGCCGCTGGAGATGGCCCACTTCGGGATCCGCACGGTGACCAACCGCTACGCCAACAAGGATCTCGGCAAGGTCCACGACAACATCTTCTCGGTGCCGGACATCGACGGCTCGACGATCGCCGATGCGCTGGCCCAGGCGTGCCGCGCCTATGAGGCGGCGCCCGATGCGGGTTGGGGCGCGGCGTCCCATATGCCGGCCTTCCTCGACCCGGAGCCCTGGGCGTTCCTCGACGAGGTGTCGATCGAGCTCGGCAAGGTCTGGAAGAGCCGGGCGCCGGCCTAAGTCCTGGGTCGCCGCCCAAACCGTGCTAGTCACGGCGGCGCCCGAACCCCCGCAAGAGCTGTCGATGCTGCTGAATCCCTTCACCCGTACGCCGGTCAAGATCGCGGTCCTGGGGCTGGGTTACGTGGGACTGCCTTTGGCGGTGGCGTTCGCCGGCCATCACGAGGTGGTGGGCTTTGACATCAAGGCCGAACGGATCGCCGAACTGCGGGCCGGCGAAGACCGCACCCTGGAGGTGTCCGCGGGGGAGCTCGCGCGCGCGCACCGCCTTCATCTGTCGGGCGACCCCGCCGATCTGGCCGGCTGCAACGTCTTCATCGTCACCGTGCCGACCCCGATCGACGCGGCGAAGCAGCCGGACCTCTCGGCCCTCCTGGCGGCCAGCCGAACGGTGGGCGAGGCGATCGGCCCTGGCGGCGTGGTGATCTTCGAATCCACCGTCTATCCGGGGGCGACCGAGGAGGACTGCGCGCCGCTGGTGGCGAAGCTCTCCGGCCTCGCCTTCAACCGCGACTTCTTCGCCGGCTACAGCCCCGAGCGCGCGAACCCTGGAGACCCGACGCACGGGCTGGCCAATATCGTCAAGGTGACCTCCGGCTCGACCCCAGAGGCCGCCGATTTCGTGGACCGGCTCTACGGCGAGGTCGTGCCGGCGGGCACCCACCGGGCGAGCTCCATCCGCGTCGCCGAGGCGGCCAAGGTGATCGAGAACACCCAGCGGGACCTGAACATCGCGCTGGTGAACGAGTTCTCGCTGATCTTCCAGCGGCTGGGCCTCGATACGGCCGAGGTGCTGGCCGCCGCGGCCACCAAATGGAACTTCCTGAACTTCCGTCCCGGCCTGGTCGGCGGCCACTGTATCGGCGTGGACCCCTACTACCTGACGCACAAGGCCCAGGCGCTGGGATACCACCCCGAGGTGATCCTGGCGGGGCGGCGCATCAACGACGGCATGGGGGCCCATGTGGCGCGCCAGCTGGTCGGTGAAATGCAAGGGCGCGGAACATCGGCCACGGGCGCGCGGGTGCTGGTGATGGGCCTGGCGTTCAAGGAGAATTGCCCCGACCTGCGCAACACCCGGGTGGTCGACATCATCGCGCCCCTGCTGGCGGAGGGCGCGACGGTGGAGGTCTGGGACCCGTGGATCGACGCCGCCGAGGCGCGCCGCGAATATAGACTGGACCTGATCGCCCGACCGCAGGCCGGCGGCTATGACGCCATCGTCCTGGCGGTGGCGCACCGCGAGTTCGTCGAACTGGGGGCCGATGAGATCCGCGCCTTCGGCCGCCCCGGCGCGGTGCTGTTCGACGTCAAATCCATCCTTCCCAAGGACCGATCAGACCTGAGACTCTAGGACACGGCCCGGCAATCATGAGACTTTTGAAACCTGTATCGGTGAGGTTACCGCGTGAGCGGCGAGCGTCGGCGCGGCCGGTTGGAGGGGTCTGATGGGGTTCGTTGCGCCGACTGAGGACCGCCCGGTCGAGCTGTCGGTCATCATCATCAGCTACAACACCAAGGCGCTGACCCTCGAGGCGCTGGCCAGCCTGTTCCGCTATCCGCCGCCGGTGGATTTCGAGGTCATCGTGCTCGACAACCTGTCGCCCGACGGCAGCGCCGAGGCGATCGCCAAGGCCTTCCCGCAGGTGGACCTAATCGCCCATCCGGTGAACGTCGGCTTCGCCAAGGCCAACAACATCGCCGCCGAGAAGGCCAGGGGGCGCAGGCTGTTGCTGCTCAACCCCGACACGGTGACGCTGGAACACAGCCACAGCGGCCACTGGGCCTTCGCCGAACGCGAGCCGGCGCGGGGTATCTGGGGCGGTCGCACGCTGTTTCCGGACCTGACGCTCAACCCCACCAGCTGCTGGCGGCGCATGACGCTGTGGAGCCTGTTCTGCTCGGCGCTGGGCCTGACGCATATCTTCCCGAGGAGCCGGCTCTTCAGCTCGGAGAGCTACGGCGACTGGAAACGGGACAAGGTCGCCGATGTCGACGTGGTCACCGGCTGCTTCCTGATGATCGACACCGCCCTCTGGCGGCGGCTGGGCGGCTTCGACGAAGCCTTCTTCATGTACGCCGAGGAGGCCGACCTGTGCCTGCGGGCCAAGGCGCTGGGGGCGCGGCCCGGTATTTCGCCGGAAGCCGAGATCGTGCACATGGGCGGGGTGTCGGAGAAGACGGGCGTCGACAAGATCGTGCGCACCGTACGCGGCCGGGTCACGCTGATGCGCAAGCACTGGAGCCCGCCAGCCCAGGCGCTGGGCTTCGCGCTGATGCTGTTGTGGTCGGGCCTGCGACTGGTGGGCTCGCGCTTCATCTCTGGCCGGCGGGACGAGCCTGGGGCCTCCAGCGCCAAGTGGCGGGAGGTCTGGAGCCGCCGCGGCGAATGGCTGGCCGGCTATGACGCCCCATCGCGGGCCGCGCCGTGAGCGTGAAGAGGCGCATCAAGTCGACGATCGCGCTGGCCTGGGACGCCGGGGCGAGGCTGCGGCGTCCGGCGCCCAAGTTGACGATCCTCTACTACCACGCCGTGCCGGCGTCGCACGCCCGGGCGTTCGACGCCCAGATGGCCTTCCTGAAGCGCACGGCGAACCTGGTCCGGGCGGACCACACCGGCCCCCTGGCGGCCGACCGTCCCAATGTGGCGGTGACGTTCGACGACGCCTTCCGCTCGGTGCGCGAGAACGCCCTGCCGGGGCTCCAACGGCACGGCGTGCCGGCGACCGTCTTCGTGCCCACCGGCTATCTGGGCCGCCAGCCAGGCTGGCGCATGGAAACCAGCGGCGACCGTGATGAAACGGTGATGACCGCCGAGGAGATCGTCGGCCTGCCCCGCGACCTGATCGACATCGGGTCGCACACCGTCGACCATCCGCACCTCACCAAGCTGCCGGACGGCGATGTGGCCGCGCAGTTCAGCGAATCCCGGGCGATGCTCGAAAAGCTGCTGGGACGGCCGGTCGACACCCTGGCCTTTCCCTACGGCGACCACGACGGCCGCGTGGTCGAGCAGGCGCGCGCCGCGGGCTATCGCTTCGTCTACACCGTCGCGCCGCAGGCCATCGCGGGTGGCGACGCAGGGATCTCGCGGGGACGGACCGCCGCCGATCCGGCCGACAAGCCGGCGCTCTTCGCGCTCAAGTCGCGCGGCGCCTTCGACTGGATGCCAATGGCCTCGGCCCTGAAGCGGCGGCTCAGGCCTCGATCGTAAGGAAGTCGACGGCGAGGTCGCCCGGCTGCAGGTCGCGGCGCAGGCGGCCGTCGGCGTCGGGGGCGAACCCCAGCTTCTCCAGCACCATCTCGGCCGCGCGGTTGCGGTCTGTGCGTTTGAAGTTGACCACCACCGCCTTGGCCGGGGTCTTCCCGGGCCCCTCGGCGAGATGCCAGAACAGCGCCTGTTCGATGAACTTGCCCTGCACCCGGCAGGACAGCATGAAGTCCTCGATCACCACGATCTCGCCGCCGTCGGGCGCCGGCTGGCGGCGGGAAAGGCAAAATCCGACAGTGCCATAGCCGCCGAACTTGTCACGGCAGATCACCACATGGCGGTCGCGGTCCTCGCCGAGGATGCCGCTGATCGCCTCGCGGTCGTACTTGCGGCCGGAGAAGTTCAGCTGGTTGGTGCGCTGCACGAGCTCGACGACCCGGTCGAAATCCTCCGGCCGGTCGCGGCGGATCTCCACATGGATGTCGCAGTCGCGCAGGAAGGCCAGGTAGTCGTCGCCGTAGCCTTCGGCGGTCTGTTCGCGGACGATGGCCTGGCGGTACATCTCGCGCCGGCCCCGTGATTCCGGGGTCACCGAGCCCTGCAGCCGCGGATGGTCGGCCAGGGTGGCGATGGCCGTGTCGGGCAGGACCTCCACGCCCGCGATGGCGCTGGAGACCTCGGCGCGCTCGAAGGGGTTGTCGTCGATGAACAGCACCGTGTCGGCGCCGATGTCGATGGCCGCGATGATCTGGGCGACCCCCTCCGACTTCGGACCCCAGCCGATGCGCTGGTGCAGGACGTAGTCGGCCAGGCCCAGGGCTTCGAGCTTGGCCATGGCGTCGTCATGGGCGTTCTTGCTGGCCACCGAGATCAGTACGCCGCGTTCGTCGAGGGTGCGGAAGAGGTCGGCGATCCCCTTGCGCAGCGTGACCTCGCCTTCGAGCAGGACGCCGTCCCAGAGGGTGTTGTCGAGGTCGAAGATCACCAACTTGCCGGCCTTGGCCGCGGGGGCCGGCGCTGCGACCTTCGTGGCCGCCCCGGCCTCGCCGTCCCTGGCGAGGGTGACGAGGTCGAGCCGGCGGAAGATCAGGTGCATGTCTTCACCCTCAGCCGGGGTGAGCGCGAGGTTGAAAGGCAGGCCCGACAGCAGGATGTCGCGCATGTCGGCCACCGGCAGCACATGGCGTGAAAAGCCGGGGGCGGCGTCGATCGCCAGGCTCATCGGGTGGGGCAGCTGGTCGCTGCGCACGGCGCGCGGCAGGCGGGCCTTGTCGACGGTGGCCGTCAGGATGGTGCGCGCCGGCTGGTCGCCGGGGTTGATGATCTCGGCCAGGAAGGCGTCGGGGAGGGCGGCGTGGCCGTCGCCGGACTGCAGCCGGTCGTTGATGCGCTTGTGCAGCGCCTCCATGGCGGTGGACCACCGCGTCTGGCCGGTGGCGCGCGCGATGCCGCGTCCGACCTTGGCGCCGATCGGCGTGGCCATGGTCAGCAGGCGCTCGGCGAAGCGGACCTTGGGCGCGGGCAGCAAGGCGGCGTTCCCCTGAGCCTCGAGCTTGCCCCAACGGCGGAAGCGGACCTCGGCGGCAGGGCCGTCCTCGCTGCCGGCGGCGCGGTTCGGGACGATGCCGTCCTCGAAGCGGCGGCACTTGCCCGACGAGGTCGGCAGATAGAGGTCGCAGGTCGTGTAGCAGGCGGGCGCCGCGCACTCCACGCAGTGCTCGGCCCAGGCCAGCAGCGCGCGGTGGGTCACCGCCGGCGCACCATCTTCCAGGGCCGGGGTGGCGGCGACGTCGGTGGGAGGCGTCTTCGGCTTGCCGTCTTCGAACTGGAACATGGAAGTCTCGAGTGGTCCCCGCCCGGTTGGCCCGTCAATACGCTGTATCTCTTAGCATATCGAAAAGCCGCCGCCGGGCCCTGTCGTGCGGAATATGGGAAGCAAGGCCCGGCGCCGCCACGTTCGGCCAGCGCCGCCCCTCAGGCCCGGTAGTAGCCGCGGTACCAGTCCACGAAGGCGCCGATGCCGACCTCGATCGGGGTCGAGGGCGCGTAGTCGAGGGCGAGCCTTGTCTCTTCCACGTCGGCTTCGGTGCGGGCGACGTCGCCGGGCTGCATGGGCAGGAGGTTGAGCTCGGCCTTGCGGCCCAGCTTCTCCTCCAGCACCTGGATGTAGCGCATCAGCTCCACGCGCTTGCTGTTCCCGAGGTTGAGCACCCGCCAGGGCGCGACCCCGCTGGTGGCCGGGTCGGGCTTCTGGGGATCCCAGGCGGCGTTGACGCTCGCAGGGCGGTCGATGGCGGCGACGAGGCCGTCGACGATGTCGGCGACATAGGTGAAGTCCCGCTGCATCTTGCCCTCGCCGTAGACGTCGATGGGACGCCCGGCGAGGATCGCCTCGGTGAACTTGAAGAGCGCCATGTCCGGCCGGCCCCACGGACCGTAGACGGTGAAGAAGCGGAAGCCCGTCGCAGGGATGCCGAACAGGTGGGAATAGCTGTGCGCCATCGCCTCGTTGGCGAGCTTGGTGGCGGCGTAGAGGGTGATCGGGTGGTTCGCCCCGTTGTGGACGTTGAACGGCAGGTTGCCATTGGCGCCGTAGACCGAGCTGGTCGAGGCGTAGACCAGGTGCTTCGGCTGCACCGCGCGGCAGCCCTCCAGGATGTTCAGGAAGCCCACGACATTGGAGTCGACGTAGGTGGTGGGGCTTTCCAGGCTGTAGCGGACGCCGGCCTGGGCGGCGAGATTGACCACCACCTCAGGCTTGGCCTCGGCGAAGAGGGCGGGGACGCGGTCGCGGTCGGCGAGGTCGATCTTCGCGTGCCTGTATCCGGCGTGCTTTTCGAGGATCGCCAGGCGAGCCGCCTTCAGCGCCGGGTCGTAATAGGCGTTCAGGTCGTCGAGGCCCACGACCTCGTCGCCGCGCTCCAGGAGCCGCTGCGACAGGTGGAAGCCGATGAAGCCGGCGGAACCGGTGACCAGGGTCGTCATGCTGCGTTCTTGCGCTCCGGTGGCCGCGAGGGATGGCTGTGCCACCACCGGGCGCGAACTTCAAACCCGAACCCGAACCGCGGGGACGGGCCTCGATTCTATGGCTAGGATCGATGATCCACGGGTTCCAGTTTCGCGGGGGCGACATGAAGATTTCCACACTGCTGGCGGCGGGTGCGCTCGCCGTGGCCGGCCTGGCGTCGGCGGAGGGCGTGTCGGCCAAGACGACGCTCACCCACGAAGCCCTGTGGATGATGAAGCGGGTCGGGGCGCCGGCGGTGAGCCCGGACGGCAAGTGGGTGGTGTTTTCGATCACCGAGCCCTCCTACGAGCCGGACAAGGCGGTGAGCGACCTGTGGCTCGTGCCGGCGGCGGGCGGGACCGCGCCCCGGCGCCTGACCCATACCAAGGCCGGCGAGGCGGGTGTCGCCTGGTCGCCCGACAGCCGCTCCATCGCCTTCACCACCAAGCGCGAGGGCGACGAGGTCGACCAGGTCTATGTGCTGGACATCGTCGGCGGCGGCGAGGCCCGGCGGGTGACCAATATCGCGACGGCGGCTGCGAACCCGCAGTGGCGCCCCGACGGCGGGGCGATCCTGTTCGAGACCAGCGTGTTCCCGGGCGCGCTGGACGACGCGGCGAACCGCAAGGCGCTCGCCGAGAAGAAAGCCCGTAAATACAACGTCCGGACCTATGAGCATTTCCCGGTCCGCTATTGGAACGAGTGGCTGGACGAGCGGCTGCCAACCATCGAGGTGCAGTCTCTGGAGCCGGGCGCCAAGGCGCGGGACATCCTGTCGCCGACCGCGCTCGCCCACACGCCGGGCTTCTCCGGGCCCGAGGGGGAAACCAGCATCTCGCTCTCGCCGATCTGGAGCCCGGACGGCAAGGAGGTTGTGTTCGCCGCCACCGTGGAACGCTGGAATTCGGCGTTCAGCGAGGTGGGCTACCAGCTCTATCGCTTGCCTGCCGAGGGCGGCGGAGAGGCGACGCCGGTGACGCCGGCCAAGGGCGGGTTCCGTCCGCCGGTCTTCAGCCCGGACGGCAAATGGCTCTACTTCGCCGTCTCGCGGCGCGGCGACGAGGTCTACAGCCTGCCGCGGCTGCAGCGGGTGGCCTGGCCGGCGGGCGGCGAGGCGAGCCTGGTGGCCAGGGATTTCGACCGTGAGCCGGAGCGCTTTGCGCTGACGCCCGACGGCAAGACGGTGTTCTTCCTGGCGCCGGAGGCCGGTAAGACCAACCTTTACCGTGTGCCCGCCGAGGGCGGGAAGCCGACCCTGGCGCTTGAGCCGGCGGCAGGCGGCTATGCGGGCCTGGCGATCCCGCAGAAGGCGGCCAAGCCGGAGCTGATCGCGGCCTATTCCAGCTCGGTCAGCCCTCAGGAGATCGTGCGCATCGATCCGGCGGCCAAGACCCACGCGAACCTGACCAACGTCGACACCGCTGAGGCCGCCGGCATCGACTGGGCGCCGCCGCAGCATTTCTGGTTCACCAGCGCGGGCGGGCGCCAGATCCACAACATGGTCGTCCTGCCGCCGAACTTCGATCCGTCGAAGAAGTACCCGCTCCTGGTGTTCATCCACGGGGGCGCGGCCAGCATGAACCCGGACCAGATCAGCCTGCGGTGGAATTACCACCTGCTGACGACGCCCGGCTACGTCATGCTGATGACCGACTACACGGGCTCGACCGGCTTCGGCGAGAAATTCGCCCAGGCGATCAAGCTCGACCCCCTGAAGACGCCGGGCCTGGAGATCGACCAGGCCGTCAATGAGGCGCTGAAACGCTATCCCTACATCGACGGGACGCGCATGTGCGCCCTGGGGGCCAGCTATGGCGGCCACCTGGTCAATTGGCTGGAGGCCACGACCACGCGCTACAAATGCCTGGTCAGCCACGCCGGCGAAGTCGACCTGCAGACCCAGTGGGGCGAGAGCGACGGCAACTACGGGCGCGAACTGGCCAGCGGCGGACCGCCTTGGGAGAAGAGCCCGATCTGGCGCGACCAGAGCCCGATCACCTATGCGGCCAACTGGAAGACGCCGATGCTGCTGTCGATCGGCGAGCGCGATTTCCGGGTGCCGATCGGCAACACGCTGGAGAACTGGGCGACGCTGCAACGGATGAAGGTGCCGAGCCGGCTGCTGGTCTGGCCGGACGCCTGGCACTGGATCCTCAAGCCCGAGGACAGCCGCCATTTCTACAGCGAGGTCGATGGCTGGCTGGCCCACTACCTGAAGGGCGGACCGCCTGCGGGCGGGGCGACCACGGCGAAGTGATCCTAGGCGCACGGGCGCCTGCGATCCAAGTGCGTAGCTGAGCGTTAAGGGCCTGAGTCGGCGAGGAATCGCTGGCCCGTGGTATGCAGATGAACGTTCTGCAATTAAGAGATTGTTCGATTTTGACCGCCGCGGGGCGTTGATTCCGCGCGGTGTGCGGGGCCAGGAGCGTCAAGTATGACCCAACGCATCGTCCCGGGACTCGAGCCCGCGCCGACGAAGAACGCGAATCTTTTGAAGTGGGTTCGCGAGATCGCCGCGCTGACGGAGCCGGACCGGGTGCGCTGGTGCGATGGCTCAGACGCCGAGTGGACCGAATTGACCGGGGAATTGGTCGAGGCCGGCACGCTCAAACAGCTCAATCCCGCCAAACGCCCGAATTCGTTCTACGCCGCCTCCGACCCGCGGGACGTGGCGCGCGTCGAGAGCCGCACCTTCATCTGCTCGGAAAAGCCCGAGGACGCCGGCCCGACCAACAACTGGCTCGATCCCGATGAGATGCGGGCCGACCTGAAAGACCTCTTCAAGGGCTGCATGAAGGGCCGCACGATGTACGTCGTGCCGTTCTGCATGGGGCCGCTGGGCTCGAAGATCAGCGCTATCGGCGTAGAGATCACGGATTCGGCCTACGTAGCCGTATCCATGAAGATCATGACGCGGATGGGTCAGGCCGCTCTCGACCAACTCGGCGAGAGCGGCTTTTTCGTACCCGCCGTGCATTCGGTCGGCGCGCCGCTGGCCGCCGGACAGGCCGACGTCGCCTGGCCCTGCAACGAGATCAAGTACATCGTCCACTTCCCCGAGACGCGGGAGATCTGGTCCTACGGCTCCGGCTATGGCGGCAATGCGCTGCTCGGCAAGAAGTGCTTCGCGCTCAGGATCGCCTCGGTGATGGCGCGCGACGAGCGCTGGTTCGCCGAGCACATGCTGATCCTCAAGCTCACCTCGCCGCAGGGCGAGGTCCGCTATGTCTCGGCCGCCTTCCCGAGCGCCTGCGGCAAGACCAACATGGCCATGCTGCAGCCGACGCTGCCCGGCTGGAAGGCCGAGACCATCGGCGACGACATCTGCTGGATGCGGTTCGGCGAGGACGGCCGGCTCTACGCCGTGAACCCCGAGGCCGGCTTCTTCGGCGTGGCGCCCGGCACCGGCGAGGACACCAACAAGAACGCCATCGCGGCCCTGCACGCCAACTGCATCTTCACCAACGTCGCCCTGACCGACGACGGCGATGTCTGGTGGGAAGGCCTGACCACCGAGCCGCCGGCGCACCTGACCGACTGGCGGGGCCGGGACTGGACGCCCGAGAGCCTCGAGCCCGCGGCCCATCCGAACGCGCGCTTCACCGTGCCGGCCGACCAATGCCCGGTGGTGGCCAGCGAGTGGGAAGACCCGGCCGGCGTGCCGATCTCGGCGATCCTGTTCGGCGGCCGCCGCGCCAGCGCGGTGCCGCTGGTCAACGAGGCGCGCGACTGGGCGCACGGGGTGTTCATGGCCTCCAACGTGGCCTCCGAGGGCACGGCGGCGGCGGAGAACTCGATCGGCGAGCTGCGGCGCGACCCGTTCGCGATGCTGCCGTTCTGCGGCTACAACATGGGGGACTACTTCGCCCACTGGCTGGCCATGGGCGCCACTGCGGCGGATCCGGCCAAGCTGCCGCGCATCTATTTCGTGAACTGGTTCCGCAAGGACGAACGCGGCAAGTTCGTCTGGCCCGGCTACGGCGAGAATGCGCGCGTGCTGAAGTGGATCGTGGACCGGCTGGAAGGCCGCGCCGAAGCCGTGGAAACCCCGATCGGCCTCCTGCCCGCGCCCGGCAGCCTGGACGTCAGCGGCCTGGGCCTGACGCAGGCCCAGCTCGACCTGCTGCTCACCGTCGATGCGGACATCTGGCGCCAGGAGGCGGCCCTGGTGCCGGCCTTCTACGAGCGTTTCGGCGATCGTCTGCCGACCGCGCTCTGGGCCGAACTCGAAGCCCTGGTGGCGCGGTTGGGCGAGCCAGTCCTAACGTCGGCCATGGTGGCGGCGGAGTAACGGCTCAGCCGTTGGCCACGACCCGCAGGTTGGGCGCGCCGCCGGCGCGATCGCCGCGGATTTGGGCCACCAGATCGAAGAGAGCGCGGCGCACGGCGTCGACGTCGCCCCGGTCGGCCAGGGTTTCCAGCTCCGCCAGCTGCGCGGTCGAGACGCGCAGGGCGGAATTGGAGACCACTTCCAGCACCTTGTGCGCGCAGGGCAGGGAGCGCTCGGTTTCGTCGAGCAGGGCCTCGGTGAGCTTCTCGCCCGGGCGTAGGCCGGTGATCTCGATCTCGATCTCCCGGCCGGGCGTGCGGCCAGAGAGCGCGATCATCTGACGGGCGAGGTCCATGATGCGGACCGGCTCCCCCATCTCCAGCAGGAAGAGGCGCGCCTCGCGGCCTTCGCCTTCGGCGCAGGTGGCGGTGGCGTGGAGGACGAGCTGGCTCGCCTCCGGGATGGTCATGAAGAAGCGCTCCATGTCCGGATGGGTGACGGTGACCGGTCCGCCGCGTTCGATCTGCGACTTGAAGATCGGCACCACCGAACCGGCCGAGCCCAGGACGTTGCCGAAGCGGACGGCCGAGAAGCGTGCGCCCTGGCCGGCGGACTGCTGGGCCTGGATTACGGACTCGGCGAGGCGCTTGGTTGCCCCCATCACATTGGTCGGGTCAACGGCCTTGTCCGTGGAGATCAGCACCATCTGGCCGGCGCCGCAGGATTTCGAGGCCTCGGCGACATTCCAGGTGCCGATGACGTTGGTCAGGACGCCCTCGCAGGGGTGCTGTTCCACCATTGAGACGTGCTTGAGGGCCGCGGCGTGGAAGACCAGGTCGGGCCGCTGGGCGCCGAAGGCCTGGGTCACCCGGGCGGCGTTGCGGACGTCGCACAGGACGGCGTGGCGCGACATGTGCGGGAAGGTTTCGGCCATTTCGCGCTCGATCTCGAAGAGCGCGGTCTCGGAGAAATCCAGCAGGGTCAGGTGGCCGCAGTGGAAGGCGGCGACCTGGCGGCAGAGCTCGGCGCCGATGGAGCCGCCGGCGCCGGTGACCAGCACGCGGCGGCCGCGGATCAGGTTGCCGATAGCGCCGCGGTCGAGTTCGATCGGCTCGCGGGCCAGGAGCTCCTCGATGTTGATGTCCCGCATGGGCAGCAGGGTGACGCCATCGTGCTGGGCCAGCTCGACGATGGACGGCAGGCGCAACAGCCGGATGCCGTCGTTCTTGAGGCGGCCGAGCTGGTCGGCGGTGAGGCCCTTCAGACGTCCCGGCTCCTCCAGGAAGAGGATGGCGCGCGGATAGCGGTTCCAGCGGCGCAGGTCCGCCATGGCCTCGTCGAGGTTCTCAAGGCACTCGATGACGCAGACGCCGCGGACCTGTTGGCCCACGTCGCGGCTGTCGGAGCCGACGATGCCGACCGGCGTGTAGGTGCGGTCGTGGCTGCGGGCGATGTCGCGCAGGTAGCTGTCGGCCAGCGCCGGCGGTCCGATCAGCAGCAGGGACGGCGACTGGGTGATCCGGTCGTTGACGGTCTTCAGCGGCGAGAAGCTGTCGAGGGCCCGCTCATGCAGGGCGCGGCGCAGGATCCGCACGCCCATCGAGCCCACCATCTGGAACATCGGCGCCAGGAACAGGGTCGAACGGGGCAGGCCGCGGGCGCGGTCGATGATGAACACCCACAGCAGGAAGACGCCGACCGTCAGCAGCGCGATGCGCGCCAGGACCAGGGCGTCGGGAATGGAGGCGTAGCGCCACGGCGACAGCTCGCGGCGGAACAGCATGGTGAAACCGCCGGCCAGCGCGGCGTAGAGCACGATGAGCTGGGCGAGGCTGAGCGACGGCATCCCAGCGAGGTTCAGGCTGGGGGCGCCGGCGGAGGCGACGAAGAAGGCCAGGGCGAAGGCCGCAGCGGCCAGGACCACGTCAGCGACGATGGTCTGGGCTCGAAAGGCCATCCGCTCCATGCGCCGCACTCCGTAAGCTCTGCGAATCGTCAACATAGGCCCGAGGGTGCGACCGTCTACTGAAACCGAACCGCACGGAAACTCCCGCGCGCGATGTTGCGCGGGGCGCACATCTTATGCGTATTTTATAACCCAAGGTGACCTTAGGAAGCGGTCGCGGGAGACGCAAGGAAAAGCCGCCGCCTGCGGGGGCGGGCTACGGCTGCCGGGGCGCTGTTGCGCGCCGCCTAGAAGAGGACGCCGGTTTCGACCATCAGGCGGGTCTGTTCGCTCTTGTTGCCGAAGCGGCCGAACTCCGAGCCCGGGGTTCCGGAGCCGATCTTGGTGTAGGAGAGCTCGCCGCGGACGAAGTAGGTCTTGATCTGCAGGGTCGGCGTCAGTGTGAAGGACCAGGCGTCGCTCTTGGTCCCGTAGAGCAGGCTGACCTGCGAGCCGGAGGAGGAGATGTACTCCACCCGGCCGGCCAGGTTGAAGACCGGGTTGAAGGAATATTTGGCCAGCACCGCGGCGCCGAAGGTTGAGGCCGAGCTTGGCAGACCGAGCGCGTTGTCCTTCGGGGTGGTGGAGTACTGGATATAGGGGTTGATCACCCAGGGCCCGTCGGTGTGGGTCCACAGCAGGTTCCAGATCGTGCCGTTGTTCTGCGCCACCGGGGTGACGAAGCTGAACCGCGAGGTCTTGTTGGTGTTGCCGGAGGCGGCGAAGGCCACGGTGTCCTTGGGGTTCAGCACATAGCTGACCAGGCCCGAGAGCGTGCTGTAGTGGTCCGAATAGTAGCCGTCGTTGATCGAGGCCGAGACGGTCAGCGGGCCCTGGGTGTAGTTCGCCTGCACGCCGCGGCTGATGGCCGGCTCCTGGTTCCACAAGAGGCCGCGGGCGATGTTCAGGTTCTGGAAGGTGAAGGTGTACTCGGCCCCGATGAGGGTCGGCAGCTTGCCGATCAGGATGTTGAACGACGAATTCGGCACGATCTTCAGATAGGCCACGGGCACGTATTTGAAGGTCTGCTCGGTGAGGCGCGGCGAGGTGGCGATCGGCGTCCCGAGGGAGGGGAAGTTGTAGTCGCCGGCCTGGACGTAGAACTGCACGACGCCGTCGGTCTTCTGGACCTCCAGCTGGAGGTTGCTGATGTCGCCCTTGCGCTTCTGGCTGGCGTCGGGCGCGGCGGTCTGGGAGGAGCCGAAGACGCTGACCTGGCCGCTGATCCAGAGCTTGCCCAGCGGGCCGAGGTCGGCGCTCAGCGGGTCGGCGTTGGACGACAGCGACGAGGACATGGCGGGCGAAGAGAGCGGCGTGGGGCCCGCCGGCGCGGCGGCCGGGGCGTCATCGGCCCGGGCGGCGCCGGCCGCCGCGAACGCCAGGGCGGCGGCCGTGGTCAGGCCGGCAATCTTTCGGATGGTCATGGTCTATCCCCTTGTCTCCGGCCTCCTGTCCGGTTGACCGGATCCGACCGTGCGCGGACATCGTCGCGGGCGGCGCCTGCAGATCAATGTTCGCAAACCGGGTACGGCGAAGGTCGCCGAGCCTGATCAAGGTTTGGGCGGCGAGACCGTCCGGCGCCATTCTTTTGAGCGTCGCCGACCGTAAGCGGACCGTAAGGGCGCGCGCTTCAGCGGGCGACGAGCGGCGCGAAGCCCAGGTGCGAGCCCGCGTCGACCAGCAGCGTCTCGCCGGTGACGTGCCGCGAGGCCTTGGAAGCCAGGAAGACGGTGGCGGCGGCGATGTCGTCCGGCGTGGAGGCCGCCTTCAGCGGCGTGCCGGCCGCGGCGTTGGCCCGGATGCGGTCGACGGCCGCCGCCGGCAGTCCCTTGCCGAACCAGGGCGTGTCGATGAAACCCGGGCAGACGGCGTTGACGCGGATCTTCGGGGCCAGCGCCCGGGCCAGCGAGAGCGTCATGGTGGTCAGCGCCCCCTTGGACGCGGCGTAGGGGATCGAGGAGCCGATGCCGGTGACGCCGGCGATGGAGGCGGTGTTGACCACCGCGCCGGGCTGCGGGGCGGCCTCCAGCAGCGTGCGGCAGGCGCGGACCATCTGATAGGCCCCCACGACGTTGACGGCGTAGAGATCGAGGAAGTCCTGGCCGGAGACCGCGTCGAGATCGGCGTGGTTGGCGAACCGAGTGGTCCCGGCGTTGTTGAACAGCGCGTCGAGGCGGCCGAACGGCTGCGCCGCGGCGGCGATCTTGCGGCAATCGGCTTCGACGGCCACGTCGCCCTGCGCCAGCACCGCCTGGGCGCCCTGCGCCGCCACCAGACGGGCGGTTTCCTCGGCCTCGTGCTGGCTGTGGGCGTAGTTGATCACCACGACCCTTGCGCCCTGCCTCGCGGTCTCCACGGCGATGGCGCGGCCGAGGCCCGTCGAGGCGCCTGTCACCAGCACCACGAAATCCTCGAAACCGCCGCCGGACATGGTCGTCTCCCTCTGTCGAGCGTTTGATAGCCGCAAGCCGGGCCGCTGTCTCGGTTGCGGGCGGCGGGAGCGGACGGTAAAGCCGCGCGCATGGACGAGACCCGCCTGACCCAGCTCGGCCGCGACGTGGCCGCGCCACGCAGCCCCGAGGAGGCCGTGCTGGAGCGGGCGCCCAATCCGCAGGCCGACACGCTGTACCTGGCGCGCTTCACCGTGCCGGAGTTCACCTCGCTCTGCCCGGTGACCGGCCAGCCGGACTTTGCGCACCTGGTGATCGACTACGCCCCCAACCGGTGGCTGATCGAATCCAAGTCCCTGAAGCTCTATCTGGGCTCTTTCCGCAACCACGGCGCCTTCCACGAGGACTGCACGGTGGCGATCGGGCGGCGGATGGCGGAGACGGCCGAGCCGCACTGGCTGCGGATCGGCGGTTACTGGTTTCCGCGCGGCGGGATCCCCATCGACGTCTTCTGGCAAAGCGGCCCGCCGCCCGAGGGCCTGTGGCTCCCCGACCAGGGCGTGGCGCCCTATCGCGGGCGGGGCTGAGCGCGCTGTCGGGCCCCTTCGGGCTTTCCAAATTCGTTAATGCGGCCTATAGGTCGGGAGCCCATCTCTCCTCGGGCGTGTCACACCTCAGGCCGGACGGCGTCCCGCGTCGTCCGGCCGTTGTGATTCTGGGGCCAGCCGCACCTAATCCCCGTCCCGCCAGCGGGTCACGAGCCCCGCGACGTCCGGGCGCTCGCGTTCCAACGGCGGTTCGCGGGGGGTTCCGATCAGCATGAAGGCCGCCACCCGCTCCTCGCCGGTCAGGCCCAGGAGGGCGTTGGCCTCGGGGTCGTAGGCGTACCAGTCGGTGATCCAGTTGGCCCCGAAGCCCATGGCGAGCGTCGCATAGAGCAGTGTGGCGCAGACCGCGCCGGCCGAGAGGCGCTGCTCCCACTCCGGGATGGTCGCCGGCTTTGGCGAGGAGATCACCGCCACGCAGAGCGGCGGGATCTTCAGCTTGGCGAGCTTGGCCGCCGAGGTCGCATCGCCACGGGCCTGGGCCAGGGCCTCCAGCTTCGCGGCGAAGCGGTCCTTGTACTCGCCCTCCAGGATCACGAAGCGCCAGGGCGACAGCTTGCCGTGGTCGGGGACCCGGGTGGCCAGGCGCAGGAGGACGGCGAGGTCCGCTGGACTGGGCCCCGGCGCCCCCAGGGTCACCGCCGAGGTCGAGCGGCGTCGGGCCAGGAAGGCCAGCACCTGCGGCGCAGGCGTAGTGTCGATGGGCGCGCCGAATTCGGGGGCAGGCGGCAGGGCGATGGTCACGGGCGCCTCGTGGATGTTCAGGAAACGATAGGGTGGGTCCTTTAAGGGTGCGCCCGCACGCACCGCAAGGCGAGCCTCGACGATGACCGACAAACCCGCCTGGCTGCGCCCGCATGGGGAGCCCTGGAAGCCCGGGATCGAGAGGGTCGCCTTCGAGAGCGGCTGGATCACCGTGACCGAGCAGGTGGCCATCGCGCCGACCGGCCGGCCATCGCCCTACGGCCTGGTGCGGTTCAAGAACCTGGCCGTCGCGGTCCTGCCGGTGCACGAGGACGGCACGATCGTCCTGGTGGGACAACACCGCTTCCCCTTGGGCGACTACACCTGGGAGCTGCCTGAGGGCGGATCGCCCCTGGCGGAGGATCCCCTTGAAGGCGCGAAACGCGAACTGGCCGAGGAGACGGGCCTGGCGGCCGCGGATTGGCGCGAGGTGATGCGCGTGCAGCTCTCCAACTCGGTGACCGACGAGCGGATGGTGGGCTACCTGGCGACGGGGCTGTCGCCGGCGGTCGCCACCCACGCGGCCGATGAGACCGAGGCCATCGCGTTGGTCCGCGCGCCGTTCCGCGAGGCGCTGGAGGCGGCGATGGCCGGGCATATTGCGGACATGCTGACAGTGGCGATGCTGCTTCGGGGCTACCATATGGCCCGTGAAGGGTCTTTGCCGGGCGCGTTGGCGCGCGCCATGCTAGGGTAGGGAGGACGCCTCATGGGGCGGGAGGAACTGATGAGCCAGCAACGCCTGGAAGTCGTCGACCCGGCCAATGCGCCGCCGGTCTGGGCGGCGCTCCGCAACGAAGCCGACGCCGCGGCGCAGAAGGAAGCCGCGCTCGCCAGCTTGCTGGCGGCCGTGATCCTGAACCACAAGAGCCTGGGCGCGGCGCTGTCCTACCAGCTGGCGCGCAAGCTGGGCGACCAGGAGCTGCGGGCGATGAGCATCCGCGAGATCGCGGAGGAGGCCTACGCCAGCCGTCCGAGCCTGGTGGAGATGGCCGAAGCCGACCTGAAGGCGGTGTTCGAGCGCGATCCGGCCTGCAAGGGCTATGTCCAGCCGTTCCTGTTCTTCAAGGGCTTCCTGGCGCTGCAGACCCAGCGCGTGGCCAACTGGCTGTGGGCCGAGGGCCGCGACACCCTGGCGCTCTATCTGCAGAGCCGGATGAGCGAGCTCTTCCAGGTCGACATCCATCCCGCCACCCAGATCGGGCGGGGCGTGTTCATCGACCACGGCACCGGCATCGTCATCGGCGAGACCGCGGTGATCGGCGACGACGTCTCCATGCTGCAGGGCGTGACGCTGGGCGGCACCGGCGCCGAACGCGGCGACCGCCATCCGAAGATCGGCAAGGGCGTCCTGCTGGGCGCGGGCGCCAAGATCCTGGGCAATATCACCATCGGCGACTACGCCAAGGTGGCCTCCGGCTCGGTGGTGCTGAAGCCCGTTCCGGCCGGCTGCACGGCCGCCGGCGTGCCGGCGCGGCTGGTCAACTGCCCGACCTGCGACGAGCCGGCCAAGAGCATGGACCAGTCGCTCTCCGAAGCCGCCTACGACTACGTGATCTGAGGTTTTCACCCGTTCGTGGTTTTCGCGGCCGTCGTGAGCGGCTAGGTTCGCGCCGCCTTTAGACTGCAGGAGCGTTGGCGTGGACGAACGAATGATCCGAAAGCTCGAGGGGCACCTGCGCGGGACCTTCGCCAACGCGCGCATCGCGCTCACGCCGCGGCCGAAGCAGAAGGATTCCGCCGAGGTCTATGTGGGCGAGGAGTTCGTCGGCGTGGTCTTCGAGGACGAGGACGGCGACGGTTCGTTCATGTTCGAGATGGCGATCCTCGCGGAAGACCTGCCGTAGGGTCGGCCTCCGAAGCGACCTTGCGGCAATCCCGCGCAGAGCGTTGGGCATGGGGAAGCTGGTCTTCGGAATGATGCAGTCGCTCGACGGCTACGTCGACGGCGTGTCCGGCGAGCTGGAATTGCCGCCGCCCGGCCCGGAGCTGCATCGCCACTTCAACGACCACGTCCGCGGCCTGGCGGGCGCGCTCTATGGTCGCCGCATGTACGAGGTCATGCGCTATTGGGACGAGGACCAGCCGGAATGGGACGAGATCAACCGTGATTTCGCCGCGGCATGGCGGGCCCAGCCGAAATGGGTCGTCTCACGCTCGCTGAAGTCGGTCGGGCCGAACGCCACTCTGGTCAGAGAGGACGTCGAGGCCTTCGTGCGCGCGCTGAAAGCGGACGTGGATGGCGAGATCGACGTCGCCGGCCCGGAGTTGGCGGGGAGCCTCACGGGGGTCGGTCTCATCGACGAATATCGCCTCTACTTCCGACCGTTCGTGCTCGGTGGGGGGAAGCCGTACTTCGCCGGCGGCCGACCGCCGCTGCGCCTCCTCGACTCGCGCGCCGTTCGCGAGGACGCAATCAGGCTGACCTACGTTCCGGCCTGAGCGCGGCGCGCGTCGTTAGCGGATCTGCGTCACCCGCAGGCTGCCCGCCGGCAGCGCCGGGATGCGCGCCTCCGGCGAGGGGCCGAGCCACTCGGCCCAGTGCTCGCGGGGCAGGATGACGATCTGGCGATTGTGGTAGGGGGCGATATCGGGGCCCGGCTCCATGGTCAGCATGGTGAAGCGGTCGTCGCGCACGAAGCCTCCGATGCAGAAGAGCTCGTCGTCCGCGGCGGTGAACAGCCACTTCGATTTCGGGGCCTTGTCGCCGGTGAACTCGTAGAAGCCGTCCGCCGGGATCAGGCAGCGGCCGTTGGGGAAGCGCCGGCCGTCCGAGCGGAAGTTGATCAAGGGTCCGCCCTTCGGCTGCACGAAACCCCAGCGAAGCTGCCGCAGCTCGGCGCCGTCGGGCGCTGCGACCAGCACCGGGGCCGGGTCGGTGGGGCGGATGGAGTCGCGCGGCTCGAGGTTGGGCGCGCCGCCGGCCCAGTGGATCGGCAGCCTCAGCCGGCTGAACTCGTCGACGATGCGATCGAGGGATTGCTTGAAGCGATACTCGTTGCACATGGCCCGTCAGATAGGGCGCCGGACGCCGCGGCGTCCATGGCCGAGCGGGCCGCGGCGGCCGCCCGTTCCAGGTCGGCGAGCGCCAGGCCGCAGCGGGCGTCGCTGGCGCCGAGGCCGCGGGCGACGCAGGCGCGGACGGCCTCGATGGCGCGCTCGGCCTGGGCCATGGCGGCGAGCAGGCGACCGGCGCGGCTCCGCCGCCAGTGTTGCAGGGCGGCCAGGCGCTGGGCGGCGTCCCGGGCGAGGCGGTGCTCGGAGCGAGGCCGGAACGGCTCGGGGGCCAGACCCGACCAGGCGACTCCCGCGCAACGCGCGGCTTCGCGCGCGCCGTGCCGCGCGCGGGCCGCTTCGGCGGCCTGTTCCGCCTGGAAAATTCGCAGGGGTTCCGAGTCCATCCCGGGATCGTATCAAATATACGGACGAGTTCCAAATATTCCGTAGATCATTTGTCGATCAGGCCGCGCCGCGGATGATCCGGCGGGCCTGGAAGGGCGGGATGATGGCGGTGATGTGGGCCGCCCAGCGTAGGCGGGCGTCCTGGCGCGTCGGCCCGGCGATGCTCTCCAGGTCGTAGCGCCCGGGCCGGGAGCCGCGCAGCAGGCGCTTGACCAGCACCTCGTCGGTATCGACCTCCACCACCACCACATGGCCCAGCATGTCGGGGGAGGGCGCGGTTTTCTGATCCTCGAAATAGATCAGCGCCCCGTCGTCGGCGATGCCGCGCATGGAGTGGCCGACCACCAGCAGGGCGCGGGCCTGCTCGGTGCCGCCTGGCGGGATCGGTGCGAGATCGCCGGGCTCCTGCCCTGTGGCGAAGAGCACCAGGCCGTCTGGATTGGCGCCCACCCGGCCGATGATCGGCACGAAGCCGGCCTCCGCCGCCGGCAGCATGGCGCCGGCCGCGTCATAGAGCCATTCCGGCCTGACCCCGAAGGCGGCCGCATATTCCTTGGCGCGGCGATAGGAGAAGGGCGCGTTGCCGTTCTCGTTGGAGCCGTAGGTGTTGCGGTTCCAGCCGAAGGCGTCGGCCGCCGCAGCGGCGGTATCGAAGCCCTTGGCGATGCGGGCCTCGCGCAGGCGCAAGAAGCGCTCGTCCATAGGAAAACTCCGGGAGCGACAGTGCCAGTGGATAACATACAGAAAATCCTTGCGCAACGACCGCATGTTTTATACATTTCGTGCCATGAAGCCGTTCAGACCTCCCGCATCGCCGCTCGCCAGCGCGAGCTATGTCGCCTGCCGCCATGGTGGCGCGCCGCCGGGTCTGGCGGCGATCGAGCTGGAACTGCCGCCGGAGCTGGCCGCGCATCTCGAACGGCTGTTCCGGGCTCGGCACGGCGGTGGGGCCGACCCGATGAAGCCGCGGTTCGCGCGCCACGGGGCGCACGTTCGCGCCGTGCTGGCGCGCGGCGGGTTCCCCGCCCTGCCGGAGCGCGCGCGGTGACGGGCGAGGCGGAGGACGCCGCGGCGATGGTGGCCCGCGCGCTCAGCCGCCGGCCGCCGAGGGACCGGGCGGAATTCCTGCGCGAACTCCTCGCGCACACCGCCGCCGGCCTGGTGGTGATCGAGGGCGACCGGGCGGCGGGAGAGGCGGTCTACCGCCTGGCCGATGCGGTGGTGGCCCACGGCGGGCGGCGCTGAGGCCAGGCTTTCCAACACCGGACAAGAGGACAGGGCATGGGACGCATCCACGACCCGGCGCGCGCGATGCGCGACCGGCTGAAGATCCTGGAGGCCCGCGAACGGGCGCGCCGCGAGGCGCGCGCCGTCGCCGATGGCGTGGCCGAGACCGTGGCTCTGGCCCGGGCGCGAGGCGCGGCGTTCGAGAAGCCGGCGGCGCGACGAGGGGAGCGGGAGACGCCCTACCGGCGGCAGGCCGGGCTGGACTGGCTGCTCCGGAAGGGTCGGATCACCGAACGGCAGAAAGCGGCGGGCGAGGCCTATGGCGCCTGTTTCCAGCGAGCTGGATCGGGTCCGGCCATCGGTTCGACCTGGGAGGTCCTGCCCGGCGGCGGGCTGGCGGCGGGGCCATCCCTGGGCCTGGTGCTGAAACAGGCGGCGGGACGGCAGCGGGCGGAGGCGGAGCTCGCCGGGTTCCGGGCGCGGCTGTTCGGCCAGTCCGATCTGGTGAGCGTCTGCGACCTGGTCTGCGGGCAGGAACTCACCCCGCGGGAGGCCGGCGGCGGCGACCGCGACGCCGCGCGCATCGAGGCGGTGCTGAAGGTGGCGCTGGACATCCTGGCCACCGCCAGGGACCGGCGTGGCTAGCCCTCGGCGGGTGACAGATGTTCGTGATTTGTTCTTGACAACGCCGCGCGAATTTGAGACAGTGTCGTCAGCGTTGATCGGTGCGTCCGCAGCCGCGCGCAGGAAACCATCCCCAGGAATCTGTGCGCATGCGCGGCGATGCAGTCCGGCGCACCTTCCCGCAACCTGCGCTTTCCCGGACAGTTGGTCCGTTCACGGCGTGGGGTCGCGTCGTTGCAGGCGAGGGCGCAGGCGTTGAAGAGCTTCCTGATGGCCACAGTGCTGGCGATCGGCGCCTGGCTGCCGGGGCGTCGTCCCTTGCCGCCGACACGGCATGCCCGGCGCGTCCGGATCGTCGACATCCTGAGCTGACGCCTTCGCCGGCGCGGCCGCGCGGCAACCTTCCTGGGCAGGCGGCGTTTCGGTCCTGAAATAATCGGGCCGGGGGCCCTTCCCAGGAGATTTGACGATGAAGCTGTTCCTCGCCGGCGCGCTATGCGCCACGGCCCTGTGTGGCGCTGCGCCGACGCTCGCCCAACCCTACCGGCCCGCCGCGGCCGTGCAGCCCGGACATGCGCTGCGCGAGCAACTCGACGCGCTGGAGCATCGCGTGGAGGACGGCATCCGCGCCGGGCAGATCGACCGCGGCGAGGCCGATCGCGCCATGCGCGAGATCGGCGCCATCCGCGTCGAGCAGGATCGGCTGCGGGCGGCGGGCGGGGGCCAGCTCAGCGAGATCGACCGCGGCCGGCTGCAGGAGCGCCTGGACGGCCTGAGCCGCTCCATCCACTGGATGCGCGAGCACGGGCCTGTCGCCGGCGGTCCTGTCGCGCCGCCGCCGGTCGTTGGCGCGCCGCCCTATCGGCCGGGCGTCGGCGACTGGCCGCTGGAGCGCCGTGAGGACTGGCTGCAGCAGCGGATCAACGCCGGCCGCGCCGACCGTTCGCTGGACCGCCGCGAAGCCTATCGCGCACAGATGATGTTGAATGACATCCGGCAGACCCAGCACCGGATGATGCGTCATGCGGGCGGCCGCCTGCGCGACTCCGACCGCGCCATCCTGGAGCAGCGGCTGTCGCGGCTGAGCGACATGGTCCGCGGCGCGCGGCGCGACGAAGCCCCGCCCTGGGCGCGCTAGGCCTGGCGCCCTAGGGCCCGACCGGAGGCCCGCCCATTCCGCGCCGCGCGGAATGGGCGGCGTCGAATGTCGGGTCTCGGACAGATGGCGGCCGATCGCCACCCAAACTGTGGTATTCCCCGGTGGGTGGCAGAGAGATGACGATCGTGCAGACCGCCAACCATCTCCTCGGCTCGCTATCCGCCGACGACTACCATCAGCTGCAGAAGCATCTGCGTCCCGTGGGCTACAGATCCGGTCACGTGCTGTACGAGCCGGGAGACGTGGTCGACTGGGTGTATTTCCCTGAAAGCGGCCTCGTCTCCCTGATCTCGGTGATGCTGTCGGGAGACGCGGCGGAATCCGCCGTCGTGGGCCGCGAGGGCGGGGTCGGGTTCCTGGAGGCCGCCGGAGCGGGCCTGATCTTTTCCCGCGCGATCGTGCAGGTGGACCTGGTCGCCCAGCGGGCGCCCGCGCGGGCCTATCTGGAGACCCTGGAGGCCAGCCCCAGCCTTCGGCGAACCATCGCGGCGCATGTCGAGCTGACCATCGCCGAGTGCCGCCAGGCCATCGCCTGCATCGCCCACCATCCCGTCGAGGCGCGCCTCGCCTGGTGGCTGCTGGAATGCCAGGACCGCACGGGCGAGGACCAGTTCGCGCTGACCCAGGAATTCCTGAGCACCATGCTGGGCGTCCAGCGCTCGACGGTGTCGGTGGTGGCCTCGGCGCTCAAGGCCGACGGGGTGATGGACTATACGCGTGGCCTGATCCGCATCCTCGACCGCGACCGCCTGCGGCGGAAGAGCTGCGAGTGCTACGCCACCAACCGCCACTTCCGCGATCTCATCGAAGGCGAAGCCCTGCCCCTGCCGCCGGCGGGGATGGCCGGGCCCGCCGGCTAGACCCTGATGGGTTCAGGTCGAAGCGACCTGAGCCCATCAGGGTCTACATTTTTGTTTCTAGAGCACGATTCAGCGGTCAGGTGATTCCACCTGACCCCATCGTGCTCTAGCGGGCGCCGGCCGCCGCCAGCTGCTCGACGAGGTCGAGGGTGGCCTTGTGGAAAGCCGGGCGGGCGGCGACGCCGTCGGCCCCGAACTCCAGGACCGTGTCGGTGGCGGGCGTGTAGGCCGGCCAGGCCGGGCTGCCGGGCGCGGTGGGATTTCCCGTCTTGGCGAAGGCGACCCAGTCGTCGGTCATGGCCGCGCTGGTCTTGCGGTCGGCGGGCGTGGCGGCGGGGATGGTGCGGGTCCCCTGGACGCGGTCGCGGTCGGGCAGGTTGCCGAAGACGTACATGAGCTCGCCGCCGTGGGCGAGGCCGTGGATTGTCGCGCGCTGAGAGGCCGGGATGTAGCTGTCGTAGTAGACCCAGGCCTTCTGGCCGTTCCTGACGTGCAGGCGGGCGAGCAGGCGGTCGGGCTCGATGACCGTGCTTTCGGTGCCGATATCCCACTGGACGTTCTGGACGTTGGCCGGCGCGCCGTAGGCCGCGACCAGCTTGCCCTTCATCGGTTCCGGGATGCGGTCGAGCGGCGTGGCGGTGGCGAAGAGGCTCGCCTCCCAGCTGTTGCCGCCGGCGATGTAGGGCACCTTCTGCTCGCGGCCCGCAGCGAAGGCTGCGGCCGGCCCTTCGGGAAACACCTTGCCGTCGAGGATCGGGGTGATCTGGCCGGCGGCCTTGGAAAGCTGCTCGGCGCTCAGCGCGCGAAGCGCCTTCATGGCGTCGGCCCCGGTTCCGGTGACGCCCAGGCCCGCGGCGTAGGTGACGCCGAGCTTTTCGGCCTCGGCCATCGGCAGGCCGGGAATGCGGCCGAAGCCGGACTCCGAGATCGCCTTGGCGAACAGGCCCTTGGCCTGGGGCGAGGCCATCAGGTCGTTGATCAGGATGCCGCCGGCGCTCTCGCCGAACGCGGTGACGTTCTTCGGGTCGCCGCCGAAGGCCGAGATGTTGGCCTGCACCCATTTGAGCGCCGCCAGGTTGTCCATCATGCCGTAGTTGGCGAGCGGGCCGGCGGGCTGCTCGGCGGTGAGCGCGGGGTGGGCGAAGAAGCCCAGGCGGCCCAGGCGATAGTTGACTGTCACCAGCACCACGCCGCGTTCGGCGAAATGCGTCCCGTCGTAGAGGGCGTTGGTTCCCGATCCGCCGGTGAAGGAGCCGCCGTGGATGAACACCATCACCGGCAGCTTGCCGCCGGGCTTGAAGCCGGCGGGCGTCCAGACGTTGAGCTGCAGGCAATCCTCGGACTGTTTCACCTCGGGGGTGACCTGGCGCATCTGCATGCACATGGGACCAAGGGCGGTCGCGTCGCGCACCCCGGTCCAGGCCTTGGGCGCCTGCGGCGGGCGCCAGCGCAGGTCGCCCACCGGCGGGGCCGCGAAGGGGATGTCCTTGAAGCTGGTGACCGCGCCCACGGTCGCGCCATGCAACTGGCCTTGCGCGACCTTGACGGTGTCGGCCGCCCGGGCGGCGGCGGCGCTCAGGGCGAGAAGCGCCGCGGCGGCGGCGAAGGAAGCGCGGAAGGTCATGTGTCTCGTCCCCGTATCCCGCTTCTGGTGGCAGGCCCGCCGCGGCGGGGCGCGGCAGGCGGTTGACCTGACTTGAGCCGGCTGTGGCCGGCCGGTCAAGGCGGGGGGCAGCTTGGCGCCGAGACGCGGAATTCGAATTTCAACCTGGAGAGACGTGGCGATGGCGATTGAGGACGATCCTTATTGGCTGGCGAGAATGAGCATGTCGTCGAGCGATCTGGCGACGATCAGAGCGAAAGCGGAGCAAAGGGTGCGCGATGCCTACAACGCCGCAACCCAGGCGATCTCCACTGGAGAAGACACCGCCCGAGGCCTTGTTTCCGGCGCGGAAACCGGCGTCGACAAATTCAAGGTCGGTGTTCAGGCACATATCGACAATCTACTGCGGGGCGGGGCCGATATCGGCGCTCAGATGGGCGCTCAAGTTACGCGGGGTCAAGACTTCGAACGTCGGATGGATCGAGCGGCGGCGCTACAAGCGCTCGACCGCAGTGTCGCTTCCCAGGAACAGGGTCTTGGTCTGGGGACCCAAGAGGATCCCGGGCCGGGCCAACTCTTGCGGGAGTGGCGCACCGGTCGCGGCCCGCAGACCCGCGATCTACCCCCTAGCTCGACATTTTCCCGCACTTTTGCAGCGGCGCCGAGCGTGCGAGCTCACGTCCAAGACGCGGTAGATGACTGGAGGGGGCGACCAGGAGGATTGGACGCCAATGGAGGATCGTACACCGGCTATCGCGGAACCTGGGGCTTGAACCAGATGCGCGCAGACGCCGAACTGAATCCTCAGCATCCACTCGTTCTGGGCAACCCGGCAACCAATGTCATTGGCACCTACGTACTTGATGGGTCTCGGAATGGAGATCGCCTCGAATGGGTGGCGCACAACGACATGGGCCTGCATTCCTTCTTCGAAGGACGGCTTGCGGACCAGGCGAACAAGGCAATGTTCAATAGCGCGCCCGTAGTACCTTCGGTGCGGAATAGCTCGCGACCACAACCCTTTGGTACAACGCGCCAGCACATTCATTTCGTTCGACCTTGACGGCAATCCCATCAATTGAGCCATGGCGGGGTTTGCAGTTCACTAAATGTTCGAATAGATTCGCATCCATGGCGGACCACTTCGGCAAGCCAGAGAGCGTGCGCGGGCCACCCCTCGAGGGGCCCGGGTTCTTGCTGGCGTGGGCCATCCTGGTGGTATCGATGATGGCGCCGGCGATCCTACTCGTTGCGCTGGGCGGCGGCGCCTCCTTACTCGCCGGCGCCCGATGGAGTGAGATCACTCAGTCAGCGGGTTTCGTCTTCGCCGTCATCTGCGCATGTGGCGTGGTGGCGGGTCTCACCGGTCCATTCTACCTGCTGTTCCTGACCGCGATCCTGAAGCCGAGGCCGCCGTATCTGCGATGGGGCTATTGGGTCTTCGTAGCCGGCCCCGGCTTGCCCTTTGCCGCCTATTTCATGGCGGAAGTGCTCGTCCCCGGCCTTCCCTTCGGCGGGCCGCTCGACCCTGGAATGTGGGGCGCCGCTTATGAGATCCTGGTGTTGCTTGGAACGCTGACCTTCGTCGCGATCGGCCGGCCGCTGGGGTTTTTCGAGGCTTGGCCGGCCAGCGGTCAAGCGCACGCACGCGGCGCATCTTTGGCGAATAGCGCGAAGGTCGGCGAAGCGTAGGACGTCAAATGCGGGATCGGACGCCGAATCCGCTTGTCGCAAGACCCTGGAAGTCTGCGAATGCCCCGGCGCGTTTCGACGTCGTCGCGCGACATAGGACCCATGATGGCCAAGGCTGAGCCAACCACCGGGCGCAACCTGCCCAGCGGCCTACTGAAGGCGCTGGCGGTGGCCAATGTCATCGTGGCGGTGATCCTGACAGGCGCGGCGCTCTATGCGCTTCGGCGGATCTTGGAGCCGCTGGTGCTGGCGGTGTTCCTGCTGATCGTCATCGATGGGTCGGCGCGGGCTCTGGTTCGGCTGGTCCCGGGGTTGCGGAGCTGGATGGCGCTGACGGTGGCGATGGTGCTGATCGTGGGGGCCTTCGGCCTGACGCTCTGGCTGGCGGCGGAGAACGCCACAGACTTCGCGACCCAGGCGCCGGCCTACAAGGCGCGGATCAACGCGGTGCTGCTGTCGGGCGCGCAGCGGTTCGGGCTGTCGGTGACGCCGACGACCGCCAGCCTGATGGGCGAGCTCAATCCGGCGCGCTACGCCGGCGTGCTGGCGACGGCCGTGAGCCATTTCGTCGAGGGGGCGGTATTCGTCCTGGTCTACCTGGGGTTCCTCCTGGCCTCGCGGCGCGGGTTTTCGACGAAGTTCGCCGAGCTCTTCCCGGCGGACGGCGAGCGCGCGGAGGCCGCCCGCGTGTTCGACCGGGTCCGGCGGGGCGTCGAGCGCTACATGTGGGTGCAGACGGTGGTCGGCGTGATCATCACCGCGGCCTCGGCGGTGATCATGGTCGCCTGCGGGCTGAGCCACGTGGCCTTCTGGTGCGTGATCATCTTCCTGGCCAACTACATCCCGGCCATCGGGGCGGCGATCGGGGTGCTGTTCCCGGCGGTGTTCGGGCTGATGGAGTTCGACGGGGTGACGCGCGCGATCATCCTGGTGGCCGCGCTGGAGGCGGTGCACTTCGTCGTCAGCCACGTGGTGCAGCCCAGGATGCAGGGCCGCAGCCTGAACCTCGACCCGATCGTGGTGCTGCTGGCGCTGACCTTCTGGGGCGCGGTGTGGGGCGTGGTGGGCGCGTTCCTGTCGACGCCCCTGACCGTGGTGGCCATGGCGATCCTGGCGGAATTCCGCGCAAGCCGGCCGATCGCAGTGCTGCTGTCGAGCGACGGCAAGCCGTTCCAGGACCTGGAAAGCTAGCGTCGCCTGAGGGAATTGCGGCGACGGCCACCGTCCCTCGGGGATGGGGTGGGGCGGTCGATGGGCTCGTGAGAGACCGCCGCTGCCTGCCCATAGGATATCAGGTTACCTGAACGACGGATGACCTAAAGCACAGGTTTTTCTTTTGCTTAGCGTCCACGGGCGGTGGCTCGGACGCCAACATTCCAAAATTCGAAGGAGGTTCCGATGGCCAGGTCGTCGAAGGATGCGCTGTCCCGCCCGAAGGCGCGCGGAAAGGCCGTGCGCCGCCGCAAGGACGGCTGCCGCGTCGTCCGGTATTCCGAGGCGTTGGCGCGGGAAGTGTGCGAGCGGATCGCGCGCGGGGAGGTCTGGTCGCGGATCGGCGGGACCGACGGCATGCCGGAATATTCGACGCTGTTCTACTGGCGTCGCAATCGGCCCGATTTCGCCGAGGCCTTTGCGTTGGCCCGGGCCGCGGGGAACGAGGTGCGCGCGGACGAGGTGGTGGCGGTGTCCAAGGAGGCGACCCGCGAAACGATCCAGGAGGACCGGCTGCACGTCGGCTCGCTGAAGTGGCACGTGGCGCGCGCCGACGGGATCGCGGCGAAGGCGAACGACTGGATTTCCGGCAAGCGGCGGCTGGTCATTCGGATCCGCGAATTCGAGCGGGCGTGGCGTGCAGACGGAACCCCCTACGTCCGCGAGATCACCGCGGCGGAGGATGACGACCGGACGACCGGGGGCGGCGCAGAATGATCGAGGAGCATCTCGACCTGCCAGCGACCATCTGGCGCCCCCGCGAGTACCAGCTGGACCTGTGGTGCTACCTGCGGGGCAAGCTGGCGTCCGGCGGCCAGCGGGCCGACGTGGTCGCGCACCGCCGTTGGGGGAAGGACGAGGTCGGCCTTCACTGGGCGGCGCTGGCCGCCTCGCAGAAGACCGGCACCTATTGGCACCTGTTGCCGGAGGCGTCCCAGGGCCGCAAGGCGATCTGGGACGCGGTGAACCCGCACACCGGCCAGCGGCGGATCCATGAAGCGTTCCCGCCGAGGTTGCGGCCGACGCCGCACAACGACGAGATGAAGATCGAACTGGGCAACGGGTCGGTCTGGCAGGTCGCGGGCTCGGACAACTACAACAGCCTGGTGGGGTCTTCGCCGGCTGGCGTGGTGTTCTCCGAGTGGGCGCTGGCCAAGCCCGAGGCCTGGAGCTTCATCCGGCCGATCCTGGCGGAGAATGGCGGGTGGGCGCTGTTCCTGTGGACGCCGCGCGGGCGGGGGCATGCGACGCGGGCGTTCGAGAGCCGCGAGCGGGACCCGGAGTGGTTCACCGTCAGATCGCCGGCCACCAAGACGGACGTGTTCACGCCGGCGCAGCTGGAGCGTGAGCGCGCAGAGATGGTCGCCGAGCTCGGCAGTGTGGAGGAGGGCGAGGCGCGGTTCGCCTCGGAATACCTGGTGGACTTCGACGCCGCCGCGCCCGGCGCATACTATGCGAGCCTGCTGGGCGAGGCCGAGCGGGCCGGGCGGATCGGGCGCGTGCCCTTCGATCCGGCCCTGAAGGTGGACACCGCCTGGGACCTGGGGATCGATGACTATACGGCCGTCTGGTTCTTCCAGCAGGTCGGGCGAGAGGTGCGCGCCATCGACTATTTCGAGACCTCCGGCGAGGGGTTGGATGCGGTGGTCCGCCAGGCGCTGGCGGGGCTCCCTTACGTCTACGGGACCCACCACCTGCCGCACGACGTGATGGTGCGCGAACTGGGGGCGGCCGGGCGCTCGCGCTACGAGACCCTGGACGGCCTGGGCGTGCGGCCGATCTCGGTGGGCGCGGCGATGGATCCGGAGGAGCGGATCAACGCCGGACGGCTGATGATCCCGATCACCTGGTTCGACGCCGAGCGCTGCGCCGGCGGGCTCGAGCGGTTGCGCGGCTACCGCAAGCGGTGGAACCGGGCCACCCGCAGCTACGGCGGGCCGCTGCACGACCAGGCGAGCCATAGCGCCGACGCCTTCGGCGAGTTCGCCGCCAACCGCAGCGGCGGACCGGCGGCGCGCCCGGCGGCGCGCGTCGGGCGGGCCGCGCCGCTGGGGTGGATGGGCTGAGCCAGGAGGTCGGCGGGTGTCATTAACGTGACCTTGGCGAACACCGGTCATCCTGGCGGCCTGTGGGGGCGGGCGATGTTCGCGGACTGGTTCGACGAGCGGTTCACGGCGGCTGGGGCGCGGAGCTTCATCTTCTCGCCGGTGCGCCTCCTGATGGGCATACTCCTGTGGATCCTGATCGGGCTTGGCGTGGGCTGGCTGATCGCGGGTATCTGGTCGGCGACCGTGCTCGCCCTGGAATTCCCCTTCCGGGCGGTGACGCGACCGATGGCGCGGGGCGAGCCCCTGAGCCGCTCGGCGGCCTGGGCCTGCTTCATCACCTATGCGGTGACCATCACCGCCTGGAGCGTAGGCGGCGCCATCCTGTGGAACTCGGCCAATCCGGCCTGCCAGCTGGCGGGCGCCGCCTTCTTCGCCGGCCACCTGCTCTATCTCGAGACCCACCACGGGAGCTCGATGGGCGCACTGGTCCCGGCCCTGCCGGCGCTGATTCTGCCGGCGATCGCGCCGCTGGCCACGCCGCACTATCACGGCGTCGATCAGGTGCTGGTGGAGGTGACCCTGATGGCGGTGGTGGCGCACGCCTCGATCAGCATCTGGATGAGCTTCCGCGAGGCCCGCGCGCTGCAGGCCGCCAACGCCGCCATCCTGCGCGCCCGGGATGAGGCCGAGACCGCCAACCGGGCCAAGAGCGCCTTCCTGGCGACCATGAGCCACGAGATCCGCACCCCGCTCAACGGCGTCCTGGGCATGGCCCAGGCGATCGCCGCGCGGCGGCGGCTGCCCGCCGAGGTGCGCGCCCAGGTGGAGGTCATCCGCGAAAGCGGGGAGGGCCTGCTGGCGATCCTCAACGACATCCTCGACCTGTCGCGGGTCGAGGCGGGCAAGCTGGAGCTGGAGAGTCTGGAGTTCGACCTGGCGGCCCTGGCGGCCGGTGCGCGGCAGACCTTCGACCCACTGGCGGAGGCCAAGGGCCTGGCCGTGGAGCTGACGCTGGGCGAAGGCGTGGCGGGGCGCTATCGCGGCGACCCGACGCGGGTGCGCCAGATCCTGCACAACCTGATCTCCAACGCGCTGAAGTTCACCGAGGCAGGGCGGATCGTCGTGAGCCTGGAGCGGGCGGGCGCGGGCGTGCGGCTGAGCGTGGCGGACAGCGGCGTCGGGATCGAGCCTGACGTGCTGGCGCGGCTGTTCGCCAAGTTCGAGCAGGCCGACGCCTCGACCACTCGGCGCTATGGCGGTGCGGGCCTGGGCCTGTCGATCTGCCGCGAACTCGCCGAGCTGATGGGCGGGACGATCGCGGCGCAGAGTACGCTGGGCGTCGGCTCGACCTTCACGGTGACCTTGCCGATGCCCTGGCTGGGCGAGGCCCCAGCGGCAGCCGAGAGGACGGCGGCCGTGGGACCGGAGCTGCTGCGCCCTCTGCGGGTGCTGGCGGCGGAGGACAATGCGACCAACCAGCTCGTGCTGAAGACCCTGCTGTCGCAGGTGGGCGTCGAGCCGGTGGTGGTGGGCGACGGCCGCGCGGCGGTCGAGGCCTGGGCGGCCGAGCCCTGGGACCTGATCCTGATGGATGTGCAGATGCCGGTGATGGACGGACCCGCGGCCGCGCGCGCCATCCGGGCGGCGGAGGCGGCGAGCGGCCGGCCGCGCACCCGCATCGTGGCGCTCACCGCCAACGCCATGTCGCACCAGGTGAGCGAATACCTGGCCGCCGGCATGGACGGCCACGTCGCCAAGCCCATCGAGGCCGTCGCCCTGTTCGCGGCGCTGCAGGAGGCCGACGCCCTGGCGATGGCGCGTGACGTGGCGGCGTAGGCATGAAAAGTTCTCATTTTGTTCTTGACGTCGTGGCGCGTTTTCGGTAGAGTTTTGTCAGCGTTGACTGGTGCGCCCGCCGCTTGGCGGTGAGGCCGTTGACGGTTCCCTCAATCCGGAGATCGGCATGGCTTTCAACTCGCCTGGCGAGCCCTTCTCCGTGCCCGATCCGCTGGGCGAAGCCTGGGACGACATGGTGCGGCGCAACCGGTTGCTGCAGGCGCAGAACGATCCGCTGTCGTTTGGAGACGACGATACTGGGCAATTTCCGACCGATCCGGTCTCACGCGCTTTGAACGACGACAGCCTGTCGTACGCAGACTGGCTCGCCCTGCGGGCCCAGCAGATGGCGGGCGATACGACGACGCCGAACGGCGAGGCCCAGCTGTTCGCGTCCACGCCGGCGGGCGTGGCGGCGCCGGCCGGGGCGGGAGGTCCGCTGACGGGGCGACCCGGCACGGCGGCCATGGTCGCCGGCGCCTTGAGCACCATCGCGGGCGGCCCGAACACGTCGGCTCCCATCAGCGTCAAGGGTCGCGTCGACGGGACGATTAGCCGTGGATCCGGGCAGGACATAGGGGCGCAAGGCAAGGTCACGATTCCGGTCCTGGGGCCCATCACGGTGGGCGCGTCCGGTACGCTCGATCCCACGACGGCGGGGAAAGCTGAGGTGTCGGTGTCCGGCGTCAAGGGCAAGGGCGTCGGTTTGCCGCCCAAGGCACGCTTCTACAATACGCCCTCGGGTGAACTCGACGTCGATCTGTCCGGCGACTTGAAGTTTCGAGGCTTCACGATTCGGAAACGGGGGACCTACGTCGTGCAGTAAGAGCGGATGTGAGCCGGTGTCGTTGTTCCCGCTTCGTTCTTGCAGCGCTTCGACTGGTCCACTAAGATTGGAAGAGCTTCACCGGAGCGCTGAGGGTTCATGCAACCTAAAGTTCGCCGAATTGCCGCCTACGCCGTCGCGATCGGTCTGATGGTGACGGGCGTTGCGGCCCTCGCCCGGGGGCTACAGGTGCTGGTGGGTGTTGGATTGTTCTTGCTGCGGGATTTTCCTGAGGCGCCCACCCTTTTGGTGTTGTTATCCCTTGGACTTTCCGGAAGCGGACCGGCCTTGCTCGTCGCTTCGCTATGGCTTTGGCGCGCCTCGCGCAAAGCGGGGCGTCGGGCGACGGCCCTGCGCTGGATGGCGCCGGTTGTTCTGGCGCTCGGCCTAGCCGGGGTGGTTTGTTGGCTGGTCTTGGACAGTGAGAAGGTCTCCTTCGAGAGTTGGGGCGATTACCTGGCCATCCGACTGATCCTTCCCGGCCTCGCCGCGCTTCCCGCCGGCGCTTGGCTGTTCACCGAATTGCGCCGGCGCACGGACGCTGAGTGATGGCATTCGACTTGCGCGACCGAATTAGTTCTCTTTTTGTTCTTGACATCGCGACGACTTTTCGGTAGAGTTTTGTCAGCGTTGATTGGTGCGCCTAACGCTCCGCCCTAGAGGCGATGAGCGGCGGCCAGGTCGCGATTTCCAACACCGTTTGCGGTTCGGCTCCCGGTTGGGAGCGGGCCGCCATTCTACCCGCCGGGAATGCTCGCGCGGGCGCTTGCATATGTGCTTTCCGTGGGGGCCAGCCTTGTCCGACGACGAGATCATCAAAGAGGCCCGCGAGGCCTTCGAGCGGGCGGCGGACGCCGAGGCCGAGAACCGGCGCGACGCGCTGGACGACCTCAAGTTCGCGAGGCTCGGCGAGCAGTGGCCGGCTGAGATCAAGCGCGAGCGGGACCTGGACGGGCGGCCCTGCCTGACCATCAACCGGCTGCCGGCCTTCATTCGCCAGGTGGTCAATGACGCCAGGCAGAACAAGCCCTCGATCGTCGTCCATCCGGTGGACAGCCAGGCCGACCCCAAGACCGCCGAGGTATTCAACGGCCTGATCCGGCACATCGAGCAGAGCTCGGACGCGGAGGTCGCCTACGACACCGCGCTCGACTTCGCGGTGACCGGCGGGTTCGGCTACTTCCGGATCAACACGCGCTATTCGTCCGACGACACTTTCGATCAGGATCTGGCGATCGAGCGGGTGGCCAATCCGTTCTCGATCTACGGCGACCCCGACGGGACGGCGGCGGACTCATCCGACTGGAACTCGGCGTTCGTGGTCGACACCTTGCCGAAGGCCGCCTTCGAGGCGCGCTGGAAGGGCGCGGACGCCGTGGACTGGACGGCGGACAGCTATGCGTCGCTGACGGGGCCCTGGCTCGAGGGCGACCGGGTGATGGTGGCCGAGCACTGGCAGCGTGTGGCTGTGCAGCGGAGCATCGTGGCGCTGTCCGACGGCCAGGTGGTCGAGGTCGAGACCTACGAGAAGCAGAAGGCGATGTTCGATGCGCTCGGCGTCACCGTCGTAGGCCGGCCGCGCAGCGTGGCGAGCCACAAGGTCACCCAGCGGATCCTGACGGGCGCCGAGGTGCTGGAGACCGTGGAGTGGGCGGGCAAGTACATCCCCATCGTGCCGGTCTATGGCGAGGAACTGCATATCGACGGCCGCAGGCGGCTGCGCAGCCTGGTGCGCGACGCCAAGGATCCGCAGCGGATGTTCAACTACTGGCGCACGACCTCGACGGAGCTCGTCGCGCTGGCGCCCAAGACGCCGTTCATCGGCCGCAAGGGCGCCTTCGAGACCGACAGCGCCAAGTGGGCCACGGCCAACATCCAGAGCCACGCCTATATCGAGTACGACGGACCCGAGCCGCCGATGCGCCAGGGCTTCGCCGGACCGCCGGCCGGGGCGATGGCCGAGGCGCTGAGCGCCAGCGACGACATGAAGTCGATCATGGGGCTCTATGACGCGAGCCTCGGGGCGCGGTCGAACGAGACCTCGGGCAAGGCGATCCTGATGCGCCAGCGGGAAGGCGACGTCTCGACCTTCCACTACATCGACAACCTGAACCGGGCGATGCGGCACGCCGGGCGGATTCTGCTGGACCTGATCCCCAGGGTCTATTCGACGCCGCGCGTCGTGCGGGTGCTGGGACCGGACGGGCAGTCGCAAGCGGTGCCGGTGAACCAGCCGCCGGGCGCCGCAGCGGGGGCGGCCGCGGACCCGACCGGCCAGATCCGCGAGATCGAGAAGGTCTACGACTTGACGGTCGGGACCTACGACCTGACGGTGACCTCCGGACCCAGCTTCACCAGCCGCCGGGAGGAGGCGGCCAACCAGATGATCGAGCTGATCCGCGCCTATCCGGCCGCAGCCCCGGTGATCGGCGACCTGCTGGCCAAGAACCTCGACTGGCCGGGGGCCGACGAGGTGGCGCAGCGGCTGCAGGCCATGCTGCCGCCCCAGGCCCGCGGCGGGTCCCCGGACGCGCAGACGGCCCAGGCGGCCCAGGCGCAGCTGGCCCAACTCGCCCAGGCGCTTGCCGCGGCGAAGGCCGAGATCGCCGCGCTGAAGCAGGATCGCGCCCACGCGACGCGCCAGTTGGAGATCGAAGCCTTCGAGGCCGAAACCAACCGGATGAAGGTGATGCAGCGCTAGGGGATGGGCGCCGTGGAGTCCGCAAGCAGCGACTCTGCCGTAAGCGGCCGATGGCGTGTGAACCCGCGAAAGGCGCTGCGACCCAGCAGGGCGGCCAAGGGCAGGTTCGCCAGGCCAATGGCCGCTGCCAGTCCGACGAAGGGGTAATAGACAGTCCCGTCGCTGTGCGGATGCGTGATGAGCAGCGCGGACACCAGGCCGCCCACGCCGACCCAGAGCGCGCAGATCGCGGTGCTGCCCCAAAGCAGCCATGCGCGGCGTTGCGGCGCCGGGGGATCGGGACTGAGGTTGCCCGCGGTCACGAAGGCCCAGACGCCGCCGGCGAAAATCGGGAGGAAGGCGATGCAGGCGCCGGCGCGACCGCCAATCAGAGCTCCCGGCAGAGGCGCCACAAGCCAGGGCGCGCCGCCATAGACCAGGATCGCGACGGCGCGCCAGACATCACCGCGCGGGAAACGGTCCGCGACCCGCCACAGCGCCCACAGGCCCCAGACGAAGTAGCCGATCGCCCAGGTGATGAAGGCGATGGCGTACATATCGGGGTCGTTCTTGTAGAGGCCGAACGCGAAGAAGAGGGGCGGGAGGCCAACGAGCTTTTCGGCCTGCATGCCCAGCGACGTGGACCGGTCGGGATTCCGTGGCGTGAACGGTTCGTTCTGCATTCGTTCGAGTCTAGCGCGGCCGGAAAGAATTTCAATCAACGGTGGAGGTCCAGATGGCCGACGAAGATGGCAGCGCAAGCCCCTATGCGCCCGGCGCGTCGCAGGTCGCCGGCGGCCTCCTCGATGGTCAAGCCAAAGCTGTGGAGCGGGTCGGCGAAGGAATGCTGAAATCCGCGAAGCCCGGCGCCCGCTTCCTCTTGAAGCGGATACCCGGCGCGCCTGCGCTGGTCTTCGACCTTGCGGATGTGGCGATGTCGCCGAACAAGACCCGCGCGTGGTTCGGCCTAGCTGGCGGGCTCGCAGGCGGAGCCGCGGGGGGAGCCCTGGGTGCGGCCGCCGGCGGCGTGAATGCGCCTATCGGGGCGGCTGTGGGCTCGGCCTTCGGCCAAGGCGTCGGTGAGCGCATCTATGACGACCACGCCGCCCGGATCGACCGCATCGTGAGCGATCCGCGGGGCGAGATCGACAATGACCTCGACGCCACGAAGCAGTGGATGAACGACCGCTGGCGCCACATCGCCGGCCAATAGCTCAAGACGCCCGTTTCGCGCCACGCGCGCCTTTCTCCACCTCCGCCCACGGGCGGCCATCCCAAGGGAAAACATGGACAAGAACGACGACGCCCTGATGGGCGAGGACGCTATCGCGCCTGTGGACCAGGACCTTCCCGACGCCACCGGGGACGGGCCGGACGACGACACCTTCGAGGTCGAGCACGAGGGCGACGTCTATCAGCTGCCCGGCGCCCTGAAGGGCGGGTTCCTGCGGCAGGCCGACTATACCCGCAAGACCCAGGAACTGGCGCAGCATCGCCGCGCGCTGATCGCGGAGCGGGAAGCCGTGGCCCAGCAGGCCCACGCGGTGGGCCACGCCCACGCCGGCGGCGTGCAGCTGGCGGCGCTGGATCATCAGCTCGCCGACCTGCGCGGCGTCGACTGGCAGGCCTTCGCGGCGCATGACCCGCACGGCGCCCAGGCTCTGTGGGGCCGCTTCCAAGCTCTGGCCCAGGCGCGCGACGGCCTGGCGCAGACCCTGGCGCACCATCGCTCGCGCGCCGAGGTGCAGGCGGCGCGCGAGGCGGCGGCGCGCATGGCCGCCACTGGGCAGAAGCTGCAGCAGGAGATCGACGGCTGGTCGCCGGAACTGGCCGCCAAGCTGGTGGACTACGCCCGCGGCCACGGGGTGACGCTGGACGAACTGGGCGCCGCGGACGATCCGCGGGTCTGGAAGATCCTGCACTGCGCCTATCGGGGCGACAGCACCCGGCGCCAGGACGGCGCCGCGGCCTCGGCCGTCCGCGCCCAGGCCGTGCGGCCAGCGATCATGGTCAGCGGTTCGGCGGCCGGCGGCGGCGGCGTGCGCGACGAGCTCGCCACCAAGGAATGGATGAAGCGCCGCAACGAACAGATGCGGCGGGGCCGCTGATGAGCGAAGCTCCCAGTTCCACCGGCAATCCGTTCCTGGCGAACAATGGGTCGCTGCTCGTGCCCGCTCCCGATCCCGGCGGGTTGCTGGGCGCAATCCGGAGCCAGACCCCATCGCCAGATGGCATCCTTCTTTCGCCGCGGGAACTTGTGGCGCTGCAGATGGCCCCACGACGCGGTCCGGGCACGGAAGTGACGGTTCACGCCCGGCCGGTGGAAAACGCCGCTGGCTTGGCTGACCACATGTTCGTGGAGTACGACGACGGCAGCAGGCGACTCATCGCCAGAGGCGAGCCTTCGCTTGAAGGCCCCGACTTCTGGGGCGGAACGATCGACGGCTCGAACCGGGTCCGCGCCGCCGTAACGCCCGCGGCTCAAAGCAAAGACTATGCGAAGCCGTCCCGCGTGCTTGGCTCGAGATTCCTGCCGAACGAGACTGCAGAGCAGGCAGCCCTGCCAGCACTGCTCCACGCCCAGGGCGTCAATCGGGGCGGCAATTTCTACGGCATCTGGGACAGCAACTCGAACAGCTTCGCTGGCGATGTTTCGGAGCCGATCTTCGGTCGACGGATGGGAGATGGACGAACGCCGGGTTACCGGACCCATCTTCGCGACGACGGCGCTCCGCCGCCGCCTTTGGATCTGGCGGCGTACTTGCGCTATCCGGCCCTTTGAGCCGCCGCCCTTCGACCCCTGCGAAACATCATCGCGACGGCTCTAGTCCGTATCGTGCGGGCCCAGCAGGGTGATGAGCGTCGCCACCGCGCCAGCGAGGCAGGTCGCGGCCACCGGCGGCATCAACATCATCACGGCCAAGGCATTGGTGTCGTCCTGACGCGTCGCGTGGACGGCCGAGGCCTGCCAGGCGACCGGTATGAGAGCGGGCAACCAGATCAACAGCAGGCGGCGGACAACGCCACCGGCGTCCCAGGCAGACGCGATCGACCAGATGCCGGCGCCCGCGACGTAGGCCGCCGCGCCGCCGTAGGCCAGCCACAGATCCACGTCTCCGAAGTTTCGCCCGATGCCAGCCCCTATGAGGACGAAGGACATCCCGACGACCAAGACCGAGCCGGACCATCGCTGCCAAACGGAAAGGCTTTTTATAGACCACATCGAGAACGGCTCGCGTTCCTGTTTCGTTCAAGACATAGGTGACGCTTGTCCGCGTGACAAGCGGTAGGGCGCCGATCCGGGCTGAGCCTTCCTGGGCCACCGCCCGGAACACCGGGCCCGCCGAAGACTCAAGACTCCAAAGCCGCCGCCGGCTGACTGCCGGCCGGCGCCGAGCACGCGCGGTCTCCGCGCCTCGGCGGCTTTCGCGGCTCAATCACAACCCCATCCTTGAAAGGACGACCAAATGGCCAACGCCATCCTGACGCCGACCGCGGTGACGCGGGAGGCCCTGCGCGTGCTGCACCAGAAACTCAACTTCGTAGGCTCGATCACGCGCGAATACGATGACAGCTTCGCCCGTCAGGGCGCCAAGATCGGCGACACCCTGAAGGTGCGCCTGCCCAACCAGTATGTGGTGAGAACCGGCGCCCCCCTGGGCAACAACAGCACGCTCAACGACACCACGGAGACCTCCGTGGACCTGAAGGTGCAGACCCAGAAGGGCGTCGACCTGAACTTCACCTCGGTGGACCTGACTCTGGCCCTCGACGACTTCTCCGAGCGCATCCTGGAGCCGGCCATGGCCGTGCTGGCGGCGAACATCGAGTCCGACGCCATGACCATGTACAAGGACGTCTACAACCAGGTGGACAACCAGGGGCAGTCGGCGACGTTCGCCAAGGTGCTGCAGGGCCGCAAGATCCTGGTGGACAACCTGGCGCCCCTGAACGGCCGGACCTGCAACCTGAACACCCAGGACAACGTCGACCTGGTCGACGCCCTGAAGGGCCTGTTCAACGACCAGACCACGATCAGCAAGCAGAACCGCGAAGGCTTCATGGGGCGGACCGCCGGGTTCGACTTCATGGAGAACACGTTGTGGCCCTCGCATTCGCGCGGCGCGGCCACGGGCGCCTACACCACCTCGACCTTGGTCGGCGTACTGCCGCTTGTCGCCACGCCGGTGACATCGATCACCGTCGCGACCGGTACGGGTGCGGCAGTGAAGGGCGACATCTTCACCATCGCCAACGTGTTCCGGGTGCATCCGGAAACCAAGCAGTCCACCGGCATCCTGCAGCAGTTCGCTGTGGCGGCGGACTACGCCGGCGGCGCCGGGGCGGTCTCGATCACGCCGGCGATCGTCCTGAGCGGGCCCTATCAGAATGTGGTGATCCCGACCACGTCGGCCACGGCGGCCCTGAGCTTCTCGGGGGTGATCTCCACGAACTACGGTCTGTCCATGGCCTACCAGAAAGGGGCCTTCGCCTTCGCGAGCGCCGATATGGTGATGCCGCGGGGTGTCGACTTCGCTGCGCGGGAGGCCTTCGACGGGGTCTCGATGCGGATCGTGCGGCAGTACGACATCAACTCGGACAAGTTCCCGTGCCGGCTCGACGTGCTCTACGGGTTCAAGACGATCCGCCCGCAGCTCGCCTGCCGGTTGGCCAACCACTGACGCATTGAACGCGGGGAGCTGCTCTCGCAAGCGGGCGGCTCCTTCCGCGCATCTCTTCCAATCTCAAATCGGAGGGCCGCCCATGGGCGCCATGATCAACGAAGACCGTTTCGGCGTCTGCGCGCTGGCGCTCGATGTCGCCTCGGTTGCAGCCAACACCTCGGCCGAACAGAGCTTCACCGTGAAGGGCCTCAGGCCCGGCGACTTTGTCCACGTCAACAAGCCATCGCTGCACGCCGGTCTGGTGGTGAGCACCGCCAGGGTGTCGGCGACGGACACTCTGGCCATCACGTTCGGCAACATGACCGCGAGCGCGATCGATCCGGCCACGGAACCCTATCTGCTGTTCTACTTCCGACCGGAAAAGACCTTCGGCGCGGCGGTGTTCTGAGCTTGCGGCCGACAGCTATCAACTCCGCCCACCGCACATGTGGCGTCGCCCTGTCGCACGGCATTTTCGTTCCCACTTCGTTCCGGTCATGATAGAGCTTTGGACGTGGTCTCGAACGAGAGGCAAGAATGGGCAGGATGCTGCGCTTCCTAGCCGGAATGGCCGTGGGCGTTTCGGGGTTCACCGCCATCCTTCTCGTAGGGGGGATAGGGTATGAAGCCTTTCTCCATCGCGACCATGGCGGGCGTCTCGAGCGAGCCATGTTGACGGGGCGCGGCGCCGACCTCAGCCGGGTGGGGGCAGAGGATATCGTGCTTGCCTCCTCTCACCTGCTGATCCGACAGCACTGCCGTGGGACCTGCGACGACATCCCGTGGGTATCCGGCGATCTGTTGGGGGTCCGCGTGCTCGATGCTGACAGCCGGCTTCTTGTCGAACGCTGGAACGGGCTACGGCGTGCGCCGTGGGCGCGGCACGCCTGGTGGCTTGGTCTCAGGACGAGCCCCGCCCCACCGAGGCCGCAATCATGATCGGGCAATCGGAGGCGTCGCCGGCGCGCCGAATTCGGCTGACCGCCTTCTCTTGGGGGGCGATCACCGGAAGTGCAATGTTCGCGATGGTATGGCTTGCCACGGTCGCCCTCCCGGCCCCTGCGCGCGATCCGGCCTACGATCTCCAGGTGGTCGTCGCCGGGGGTGATGTGACGCGCGCCGGAGGTCGGCAGGTCGTCGTAGTGTTGGGCGCCGCCAACACCGTCACCTGCAACGACGCGTGCGACGACCTGTGGGTCAACTGGAAGACTGGGGACAATGATGCCGCGGTCAAGATTCTCGACGCCCACGGCGTCTGCATCGCGTCCGGGCAAGACCAGTATGTGACCAATGGCGAGACCACGCGAATTGTAGTGTCCGGCCAGGCGGCGCTCCAGATCAGGTCGAGCCTCATCCGTCTGAGAGCGGACGGCACAGCCGAAGCCTATCCGCCGGCCGATAGACCTGGGCCAGCGACCCAGCCTGGCGCGTAGTCACAAGAAGCCGAACCTTGTCAGTCGCCGTGACGCGCGTCGAGCGCGCGCCGACGCACGTCCATGCAATCCGACGAACAGGATCACCATGTCCATCACGACCTATGCCGAGCTGCAGGCGGCCGCGGCCAACTGGCTGGTGCGCGGGGATCTGATCCAGCGCATCCCGGAATTCATCACCCTGGCGGAAGCCCGGCTGAACCGGGTGTTGCGGGCGCGACTCGCGGAAGTCGAGGTCACGCTGACGGCGACCGCCGGCGCGCGCACGCTGCCGCTCCCGGCCGGTTTCGCCGAGCCGCTGGCGCTGTGGATCGCGATATCCGGCGAGCGCCAGGCGTTGCGGTTCATCGAGCCCAGCCTGCTGGGCGCCTCGAGCCTGCAGGGGCAGCCGCGCAGCTGGTCGATCGACGGGAGCAACCTGGCCTTCGACCGGCCCTGCGACCAGACCTATGGCCTGGTGCTGCGGATGTTGGCGCGGTTCGCGCTGTCACCCGGCCAGCCGACCAACGGGCTCCTGGCGGACTATCCCGACGCCTATCTGTTCGCGACGCTCGCCGAAGCCGGCCCATTCCTGCGCGACGACGCCCTGGCGGCGGCCTACGAGGCGCGGCTGGACCGGGCGATCGCCGAGATCAACACCAAGGACGCCCGCGCCCGGTCGCCGCGCACGCTGGCCACCGAGATTCCGCGCCGGGGCCGGGCGGACTTCGACATCACCAGGGGAGTTTGACCATGCTGACGCCCATTGGGCCGGGGATCCCGGCCGCCTTCCACGCGGTGCTGACATCGATCCACGACGCAATCCGCGCGCTGCAGACCCCCGGGGCGCCCGCACCAGTTTTCGCCGTGGCGCAGGCCAAGCTGCCGCCGGCGGCGAGCTATCCGCAGTGCGTGGCGCTGATCAGCGACCTCAACGTCCTGGCCCATTCCGACGGGGTCCACTGGGTCCGTGAAGACACCGGCGCGGTGGTCGTCTGATGCCGTCGTCATTTTCCGCCTCCCTGCGCTTCGAGCTGCAGTTCACCGGCGAGAACATCAATCTCTGGGGCGACAAGCTGAACACGGTGCTGGCTCACGCCGACTACGCGGTGGCGGGCTGGCTGACCAAGGCCCTGACCGGCGACTATGCGCTCACCACCGCCAACGCCGGCGACGACGAAGCCCGCGCGGCGATGGTGAAGTTCACCGGCGCCGGCCCGTTCACGGTGAGCATCCCCAGCGTCAGCAAGAGCTATCACGTGTGGAACGCCTGTTCGGGCGCGGTCACGATCACCACGGGCGCCGGCGCGACGGCGGTGATCCAGCCCGGCGAGGCCGTGACCGCGATCTGCGACGGAACCAATGTCAGGCGGGTGGTCGCCACGGATTTCGCAGCCCAGCGGCTCACCTCGGTCGCCGATCCGAGCGGGCCGCAGGACGCCGCCACCAAGGCCTATGCCGACAACCTGGCCTTCACCGCCAACGCCGGGATCCTGCCGGCCCAGGCGGGAGCGGCCGGGCAGGCGTTGTTCACCAACGGTGCGACGGCGCTCTGGAAACCGATCGCCACCGCCGACCTCTCCGACTTCAGCAGCAAGATCCTGGGGGTGCAGGTCGCCCTCGCGGTCGCCCTCTAGGAGCCCTCCATGCCCGGGACAGCCAATTCCATCATCACCCCGCAAACGCCGAAGTCGGCGATGGTCAATGTGTCCACCGCCAACACCAACTTCACGCCGGCTAGCCCGCCGACCGCAACGCTACTGCTCACCGCGGGATCGAGCGGAGGCCGGCTGACGCGGATCGTGGCCGTCCCTTGCGAGACGGTGACGGCCAGCGCGTTGCAGATCTACCGGTCCATCGATGCGGGGACGACGAAGTTCCTGGCTGCGGCGCAGACCTGCGGCTCAGACACCGTCAGCGGCACGGACGGCTCGCTCACAGTGGATTTCGGGTTCAGCGACGACAACCCGATGATCCTCCAGGCGAGCGAGCGCATCTACGTGGCGACCGGTATTTCCAAGAGCTTCAACTTCATTGCAGAATGGGCGGACTACTGATGCCGGCGGGGCAATCCCTCAAGGGGTTCGTCAGTCAATCGATGCGGCCGGGGAAGTCAAACAAGCGGCTTCAGGAGCCGTTCGTCTTTCCCTGGGGGGCATCCTACGTCTTCAAGCCGCCGAAGGCCGGGTATTGGAAATTCGTGCTCTGGGGCGCGGGCGGTGATGGTTCGGTCGTTACAGCTGGTGGGGCATCCGGTGCTTACGTAGAGGTCACAAAATTTCTGACCTTGGCACAAACTGTCACGCTTGTAGTCGGTGAGTTCGCTTTGAACTACGTGGACACCACGGCGACCTTTCCGGATGGCTCGATTGCCTCCGCAGGCAGGGCATCTGTCGTAACGGGCGGAATCGCAACGGGCGGGGATGTCAACCTCAACGGGAGCCCCGGAACCGCGGGTTCAACCAGTTCCAATGGCGCTACCGGCGCTGGAACGGGAGGTGGCCCGGGCGGCCTTCATAGCGCTGCAGCCGATGGTGGAGCAGGAGCGCCCGCTATGCTCCCGTACCGGGGCGGGCACGGGCAAATGGCAGGGACAAACAGTGTCGGTCATGGGGCCGGGAATGGGCAGGGCGGTACGCTTCCTGGTCCCGGGCTCGCGATCGCGGTGTATATGCGTGCCTAGCGCCTACGGAGGATCGTCAGCTTGTCCCGACATTTGGGGAACTGCGGGATATCCACTTCGGCCAACACCTCGAAAGCTATCTTGAGAAATTCATAGAGATCTGGCGTGCCCGTTACGCCCTCGGGTCCATCTCCAATTAACGCGAGACGGCGTCCTGGTTCGATCTCTTGGACAGCATCGAGTGCCCAGGGATCGCCCTGGGTAGGCCAGGAACAGAATACCGATCGAGTTGGATAGCCTCGGACGGCCGCCGTAGCGTCAGATAGAACTAGAGGACGGTAACGGCCGAGCTGAAAGCCATAGCCAATGGGGCCGACGACCTGTGCGTCTGTGGCGACGATGTCTAGTCCGGCATTCTGTAACATCGCCGCCAAATAGCCAGTTCCGGCGCCCAATTCGACCAACGGGGACAGGGGGCGAAGTGCCTCGACCATCTCAGCGCAGGGGATCGCGAAACCCCACTGCCGCGCAAATCCCAAGCGGACGAATTTCAGTTCTGCTGGCCCCTCCGATGTAAATCCGGCGTTTCGCAGTTCGAGGGCGCTAGGCGGCCTCCCACTCGCCACCCAATCGGCAATCGAGGACAACGGTGAGGCGGCCAACTGCTCGTCCTGAAATCGCTCGTAAATCCCCCGCGCGTCCGCGACCGCATCTGCACTCATTTTGCGACACTACCACGGGAAGCTAACCGGTCGCATCCCGCTAGACCTGCCGTGGCCTCCAACCGCTTCGATACCGCGTTCGCCGCACTCGTCTCCGGAGGTGTAATTTCAACGTTCAGCCTTGTCGCCGGTTTCACCGGACCACGTCGCCGCCCGCAACACCACCAGCCCCATCTTCGCCAGCGTTCCCACCACCACGACCGCGAGATCGGGCGAGAGTTGGGCGACACGGGCGAGGGCCTTGATCGTCTTGGGGCCGTTTTCGAGTTCGGACCACATCGGCAGGACGACGACCTCAGGGACCACGACGCCCGGAAAAAGGTCGTCGCGGGCCCGTTCGCGATAGGTCTCGAGGGTCACGCCCTCGGCGAGAGCGACCTGGGTGGCATGGCCGATCCGGGTTGTGGGGTAGTGGCCGAAGGTGTGGAACGGGTCGAGGCGGGACGGGGCCGCACGCGGCGCGGCCTGCGCCCATGCCAGGTCTTCGGGGTTCGCCGCTGCGGCGGCGCGGCGCGCGTTCAGGTCGGCCCAGAGAGCCTGGTACTGACGAAAGACATGGGCCCAGTCGAACAACTCTCGCGCCCTGGCCTGGCCGGCGAGGCCCATGGTCCGGCGAAGGTCCGGCTGCTCGACCAAGAGGGTCAGGCGATCGACAAGTTCCGCCATCTCGACGGATGTCGCGGCGGCGACGACCCACGAGTAGCGATCATAGGTGATGGCGGCGAGTTCGTGCCGTAGGGCGTAGGTCTGGCCTGCCATACCGGCCTCCGGGGCCCAGGTGGCGACGCGGAACCCATCCACCCCGTCCCGCACGGTGTCGCGGTAGCCATTGTAGTCGGAAACCAGGACCGGCATGCCGCGGGCCATCGCCTCGAGCGGCGTCAGGCCGAAGGTTTCCTGGATGCCGTCGGCCAGCGAGATGAAAATGTCGCCCGCCGCCCAGGCGCTGCGCCGCGCATCGTCGTCGCGGCTGTCGACCCGGACGAGCCGGACGTCGGGCGCGTACTTCGCGGCGCCGGCAAGGTAGGCCGCCTCGATATTCTCGGTCGGCGCGCGGCCGCAAAGGATCAAGACCAGTTTCTGCCTCGTCCGTTCGGCGGCGGCCTGCAGGCCGAGGAACATCGGCAATGGATGGGCCTTGCCGGCGTAGACGAGGCGTCCGACGTAGAGGCCCGCGACCTCTTCGGGCGCGATGCCGAGTTTGGCCCGCGCGGCATGCGGTTCATCCTCGCCGATGTCGAAATCGCGGCAGTGGACGCCAAGGGGGATGATGGGGAGCTGCGGCGGCTGCAGGCGCACCTGCGGGCCGAAGCGCCATTTCAGGAAATCCCCCTGCGCCTCCAACACCAGTTGCACGCTCTTCAAAGCGCCGGTCGATGTGCAGATGAGCGCGTCCCAGGGCGTCACCGCCTCGGAGAGGAGCTCCGTGAGCACCTGCTGCATGTTGGCGGAGGCCAGGGTGTGGGTGACCCCGCAAAGTGAGTAGCTTGCCGGGCCTACGCGCAACCGCACGCGGGCGAACGTCGTCAGCGTCGGATCGGCGATGTAGAGGACACCGCGGGTCTGGCCAATTCGCTCCGGCTGTTCGCCGTGGATCCAGATCGGCTCCGCCGCCGGGTCGAAATCTCGGACCATGCGCTCGAACATCTGCGCCGACGCCTTGAGAGGCGTGTAGCCGTAAACCGGACCTTCGCCACGCCCCTGCACGGCGGCGCGCAGAAATCCGTTGCCGGCGGACTGGCGCCCAAGCAGCCAAGGGCGGTTCAGATCGTAGCCGTCGGGCTCAAAGCGGATGACGGCGTCGGTCGGCTGGTCGGGCATTCCGCTGTCCTTAACGAGCTTGCCCGCCTTCGTCGACGTGGCCCGCGTCCATCCACTTCTTCATGGGAGACGGCATGCGAATTCCGCTCGATCTGCCGCCTGGTCTCAACGGCGACGACACCAGCTTTTCCGGAAACGGTCGCTGGGCCGACGGGTCCAACGTGCGGTTCCGGCTCGGCCGCGCCCAGGTGATCGGGGGTTGGGAAAGCCTGACGGCCACGCCGTTGACCGGCGTGTGCCGCACAGCCTTCCCCTGGAGCGACAACGCCGCGGTGCTGAACGTGGCGTTCGGGACGCATCTGAAACTGCAGCTGTGGCAGGGTGGGACGCTGGTCGACCTCACGCCGACGTCGGGATTCACGACCGGGGCGATCGACGGCGCGGGCAGCGCCGGCTATGGCACCGGCGCCTATGGCTTCGGCGGCTTCGGTCAGCCTTCGACCACGGACTATTTCCCACTGACCTGGTCGTTCGGGGCCTGGGGTCAGAACCTGCTGGCCAGTCCGCGGAACCAGACGATCTTCAGCTGGACGAACGACACGGCCGTGAAGGCCGTGGCGCTGGCGAATGCGCCGGCCAACGTGACCCACATGCTGGTGGCGCCCCTGAACGGCGGCTACCAGGTCTTTGCGCTGGGCTGCAACGAAGAGCTCTCCGGGACCTTCAATCCGCTGTGCATCCGCCATTCCTCGATCCGCAAGAACGACGAGTGGAGCACGACGGCGCCCGGGTCGACGGCGCGGGAGTATGTGCTGACCGGCGGCGGGCGGATCGTCGCCGGCAGGATGTGCGGACCCTACATGCTGGTCTGGACGAGCGACGCCCTGTTCCTGGGGAGTTTCGTAGGCGCGCTGAACCAGCCATGGCGGTTCGATCGGGTCGGCCGCAACTGCGGCCTGATCGGGCCGAACGCTGCGGTGGTGGTCGGCCAGACGGCCTTCTGGGCGAGTCCCGATCGGCAGTTCTACAGCTACGGCATAGGCGGCCAACCTCAGGCCATCCCGTGCCCCATACGCCAGGATTTCGCCGACCAATTGGCGGCGAGCCAGGGTGACAAGGTCATCGCTTCCTCCAATGCCGAATTCTCGGAGGTGCGGTTCGACTATCCCGACAGCCGGGATGGCTATGAGAACAGCCGCTACCTGAGCCTGGCGCTTTCCGGCGGCGACGCCGGGGCCTGGCACCGCGGGATCATGGCGCGTACGGCCTTCGTGGACGCCGGACCTTCGCTCTATCCGCTGGGTGTGACCTACGAGGGCCGCGTCTACCACCATGAGAAGGGCCACTCGGCCGATGGTCAGCCGTTCGCCTGGTTCATTGAGACGGCCGACAGCTACCTTGACCCCGATACTTGCATGCTTGTTCGGGAAATCTGGCCGGACTTCAAAGACCAGCAGGGGCCGGTGACGGTGAGCCTGTCTGCGCGGCGGCATCCGCAGGACAGCGAGCAGGTCGTGACCGCGCCGGCGATGGCGGCGGGCGATGCGAAGGCGGACGTGCTGATTTCCGGACGCCTTTTCAAGGTGACGTTCGCAGGTTCCAGCGCGCCGACCGCATGCCGAATTGGACAGCCGGTTTTCGATGCCACCGCCGCGGGGCGGCGATGAGCTTCGAGGTCGACTGGGCGCGGTGCGCGCCCTGGCTGGAGGCCGCGCTGGATCACGCCGGGCGAACCCATTCGCTAGACGACGTGAAGCTTGCGATCGGCCGTGGCGAGGCGCGGCTCTGGCCGGGGTCGCGGAGCGCCTTGATCGCGCTGGTCGAGGCGGACCCGGGTGAGCGGCGGCTGCTGATCTGGCTGGCCGGCGGCGAGCGCGAGGAGCTCGAGACCGAGATCCTGCCGCTCGTCGAAGCATGGGGCCGCGCGAGCGGATGCCGCCGCGCCCTGGTGATCGGCCGGGCCGGCTGGGAGCGGACATTGAAATCGAAAGGCTACGCGCCCCTGGCGCGCATCGTCGGAAAGGATCTCTAGATGAGCTTGAAGATCGGCGGCTCGAAATCGAGCACGAGCGGCACCTCGAACACCACGACCAACTCCACGACCACGCCCAACGTCCCGGAGTGGGCGTCGAGCCTGACGCAGAATGTCGCCGGGCGGGTGGGCGGACTGCTGGGGGCGGATCCGCAGAGTTTCGTCGCGCCGGCGAACTATCTGCAGAACCTGGCCGGCGCCAACGCGACCAATCTTTCGGGCACGCCCTGGGACTATGACGCCGCCTTGAACCTGACCGGCGCGGTCGCCAACAGCGATACGCCGAGCATCGCGGACAACATCGGCCAGCTCATGAATCCCTACCTGAAGCAGGTGGTGGGCGCGACCTCGGCGGACCTCGACGCCAACGACGCGAAGGTGAGGGCGCAGCAGGCCCTCGACCTCGCGGGTTCGGGCGCCTTCGGCGGTTCGGGGGCGGCGCTGACCCAATCGGCCACCGAGGGCGAACTCGCGCGGGCGCGGGCCACGACGCTCGGAACCCTTCGATCGCAAGGCTTCGCCCAGGCGCTGGGCGGCGCCACCTCCCAGGCGCAACTGCAGCAACAGCAGCAGGCGCAGCGGCTGGCGGCGGCGGGGCAGTTCGCGAATATCGCCGGCGCCTATGGCGCAAACCAGCGGGCCAACATCGCCACCCAGACGGCGACCGGCGACGACCTGCGCAACATCACCCAGCAGCAAGACCAGGCGCCGGTGACCAGCACCGCCCAGGTCGTGGCCATGCTGAATGGGTTGCCGATAAATCTGTTCACCGGGCAGACGACGAATGGGACCGCCAGCAACGTAAGCACCGGTAGCACCAAGGGATCCAATTGGGGCCTATCCTTCGATCCGGCTGCGATGGCTGCGGCGGCGTTGGCGCCGGGCGCCAGCCTCAGCTCAATTTTCGGGGCAGCCGGCTGATGGCGGCGCCTACAGGTCCTGAACGCCTGGCGGCGGTGGAGCAGCGTCTCGCCGACCATGAAGCACGCTGTGAGGAGCGCTTGGGGGAGATCAGGCACACCGCCGCTGACACGTTGAAAGCTGTCGAGGGCCTGAAGAATCGCTTCTGGGTCATCGCGCTGTCCCTCCTGGCCTGGGCGATGGCTCAGGTCTGGGCGGGCAACCAGGCGCGTCTGGCGCACCTCGAAACCCGCCACTCTGTCGCCCTCCAGGAGGTCGCGGCGGTCGTCGACGGTGCCGAGGGCCGGAGATCGCCGCGGTGAGCCCTCGCCTTGTCCTGACGCTGGTGGCCGCCGCGATGATCGTGACCCTTGCAGGCGGTCTATACTGGAAAGGCCGTCATGACGGCGTCGCCCAGGAGCGCCCCAAGATCGAGGCGGCCTTGGCGCAGGCGAAGGTCGCGAGTCTGGAGGCGCAGGGGGCCCAGGCCAGCGCCCAACGGGTCGATGCGGTCATCCGTCGGCGCGACGCCGCCAAGGCCGTCGTCGCCCAGCTCACGCCCAAGGCCCTGAAATCGGAGGACGCCAATGCGCCGCTCGACCCCGCCCGCGCTGCTCGCCTGCGCGATGCTGACCTGCAGCTGTGCGACGACGATCCCGCGCTCGCCGGCTGCGCCGCGCGTGGAAATGCCGGCTGAGGCGTCGGAGAGCTGCGATCTCTATCTGCTGCCCCAATCGCCCACCCAGGCGGACCTGGAGATCGGCTACGCCACTCGCGGCGCTCAGATCGTGGCCTGTGACGCCGCCCGGGCGCTCGCCGTGCAGACACATGCCGCCGAGCATGCGTTGGAGGACCAGGTCACCGGGAAGGCGCGTCCGCCCTCCCGTTGAGTTCGCGGACGTAGGCGCCCACGTCGCCCGGCCAATCCGCGGTGAGCTGTTCGAAGCGCGCACGATCATCGGCAAACAGCGCTCGGGTGGCCTCTTCGTAGCCAGGCAAGTCTCCGGCGAGCGCGGTCATGACCCGGTAGGTGGCTTCCTTCGCGAGGCGCACGGCTTCGCCGCCGCCGGAATCTCGTCTCGCCTGGTCGACCAGCCGGCGCAAGGCCGCCGAGGCGCCGCCGGGTTGGGCGGCGAGCCAGTCCCAGTGACGGGGCAGGAGGGTCACCTCGCGGGCGGTTACGCCGAGTTTGGGGCGGCCGCGGACGGCCTTCGCCGGCGCGGCGAAGGACGCCAGCCTTGCGAGAACGTCCTCGACCGAGCCTCGCAGGTCGAATTCCACAGGGCGACCCGTGGCGTCATGGAAGATCAGCGGCTGAGCAGCTCTGTTCGCGTGGGCGGCGCGCGCCACGGCTGATGGGTCGCCTCGCGCAATCAGTGTGACGCCAACGAAGGCCGAAAGCTTGTCAGGGGGAGAGGACATGGTTCGCGCCGACCGATCGTTATACCCGGATGAAAATACTCCACAGCGGGCCGACTGAACAGCCGTCTCAGCGGCGTCGGCGACGAGACCTCCTGTTCTTTCGTTCCGCGCCCACCAGGCCCACCAGGCCCGCCGGGCCGCGGGCAACCTTCCTGACGGAGACAAGCATATGAAGCCCTTCCATTGGCTGGACGACGCCACGGTGAAGATCACCGCCACCACAAGCGGGACCGACCGCGCCAAGCTGCTGCGGGCGCCTACGGGGGAGTTCCAGCTCGAGGTCTACAATTCGGGCGCGGCCACGGTCTTCCTACGGAAAGGCAAGGACGCGACGGTCACGGCCTCGGCCAGCAACCCTGACAAGCCCATCGCGCCGGGCGCGACAGAAGTCCTGACCGTCAACAACGATCCGACATCGCCGATCACCCACATCGCGGCGGTCACCGCGACAGGCTCGGCGGACATCTATTTCACCGTGGGCGCCGGGCTCTAGCCATGGCGCTGCACGCCGGAACTGGCAAGGGACCCGGGCATCAGAACCGGCACGTGCAAGGGGGGGGCCTGCCCGCGCTCACATTCGCGCCCGCGGCCACCCGCATCCACCCCGAAACCTACATCAAGTCCACACAGCTCGGGACGACGGACACATCCTTCGGAATTCTGTCCTTCGATTTCAAAGGCATCTGCGGTCTGCAGTCGAACCCCGGCAATGACGGCAACTTCAACGTCCACAACAAGGAAATCGTCACCACCCTCTTCCCCGGCTACCAGTCCGAAGGCGTCCAGGGCCTCAATATCGCTATCGACAACGCGGGGGGAAATGCTGGTTCGCTTCGGGTCAACTTCGCGGACCATGTGGGCAACGCGATCCTGTGCAGCGTCCCCGGGTTCCTCGCGGACAAGAACGGGGTCTTCGGCAACCTGACGATCCTATGGAGCCTGGCGATCCCTGGTTCGCGCTTCGTCAATATCCTGTGGAACGGGGTCCAGCAGACTGTCGGCTACACGGAGTATGCTGGCAGTGTGCCGGACAATATTCCCGGAAATCCGCCGGCCTCCGGTCCAGCACCCATCTCGGCCACCTTCGTTCCTTACATCTTCGCGAACGCCCGAGGCTTTGGCATCGGGCAAGATGGCGTGTCAGGGGCGCCCAACAAGAACTCCTTCGACATTGGTCGCTTCCTTCTGGACACCCACACCTCCGATGTGCTGGCAGCAAATGCAGGCGTGGCTCCGGCTTCGTTCATCCAGAAGATCTGGAACGATGGTCCGATGAACCTCGGCGTGGGCGGCGCAAACCTATTCGGAACGCAACTCGACGTGTTCCATGAGGGAGATCACACCGGCTTCATGACGGAGCAGGGCAGCAACACGGCCACTTGGTCGCTGGCCAGCCCGGAAACCTCCTGGGGCAACACCCCGGTCCTCTACGACGCCTCATTCGGCGTCGCCGGCCCGCAAGGTTCAAACCCAGCCTGCCTGTGGTCAGTGGGCGATTCACCCGGAGCCGTCGCGTCCTTCGACGTGGACAATCGCGGCTGTGGGATAGCACTCAACGATCAACTCGTGCTCTTGGTCATCACTGTCAACGCTTCCAACCTGGACAACGGCATAGCGATCGCCTCGACCGGCTGGGCGATCCCGAGCCACAGCGGTTCCGCCATGCCAGTGGTCAACGCCAGCTCGGGTGGGCGGCCCAACAACGTCGTCGCCTACGCCAAGAGGGCCACGGCCGCGGACGTGACCGCGCCGGGCCACGCTTGGGGCAACATCGGAGGAGGGGCCGCACCGCACGTCACGATGTCCATCGCGCCCGGCCGCTGCACATATCTGCTGCTGAACTACGGCCATTGCGGCGGGATCGATGACATGAGTGTAGCGATCTCAAGTCCCAATCCGAGCATTCTGCTGACGCTACCGAGCGTGATCGCCAGCGTGCCCAATACGCGGCTCATCTGTGCGATCGGCTACTACGAGACCAAGGACTATGGCCAGACGCTGCTGCCGGCGAACCAGAACCTCATTTCCAAACGCCCGAACGACCAGACCTCGGTCGCGTTCTTCCAGGTCTCGGACGAGGCGATCAGCGCCGCCGGCTCAGTTGGAACGCGCATCTGCACGGCGTCAGGCTTCACGTCCGGAAACTCCGGCGCGGCCGTCTGCATCAGCATGCTGCTGAAGCCGTAAGCCTACCGCCGTTCCACCCCCAGGCCGCCGACGCGCCGCCTGCAGGTCGGACGCCCACCACCTTCACAGGAACAGCCCGCCAAAATTCGTCCGGCGCCGAGGGTCATCCACAGGGCGGCCCTCGGCGGTAGATGGGATTCGGGCCAGGGAGATCAACCGATGACCCCTCGCGGCATCCGCAACGACAATCCTGGTAACCTCGAGCGCGGAGCCGTGAAGTGGCAGGGCATGGCGGCCGACCAGTCCGGCGACCCTCGCTTCATCGTGTTCAAGACGCCGCAATGGGGGATCCGCGCGCTGGCGAAGACCCTCTTGACCTACCAGAACCAATATGGCCTGCGGACCTTGCGCGGGATCATCAGCCGGTGGGCGCCGTCCTCGGAGAACAACACGGCGGCCTATGTCGCGGCCGTCGCGGCTAGCGTCGGCGTCAACCCCGAAGCCGAGATCGACGTGGACACTTCAGGGGTGATGATCCCGTTGGTCAGGGCGATCATCCTGCATGAGAACGGCGTGAGCCCGTACTCGGACGCGGTGATCGCCGAGGCGATCCACATGGCCGGCGTATCGGACGCGAAAGGAGCGCCGCTCGCCAGGCAGAAGCCCTTTCTGGCGCAGGTCGGAAGCGGCCTCGCGTTGCTCAGCGCCGGGGGGGCCCATCTCGCGTCCTACGCTCCCGTGGTCAAGGGCTGGGCCGATCAACTCAGCCAGTTCGCCGGCGCACCGATGATCGAGCACGCGCAGACGGTGCTGCTGACCGTCGCGGGCGGCCTCGCCATCGCCGGCATCGTCGCCACCACCTTCAATCATCTCAGGAGCGCCTGATGGACATTCTCATTGGCCTCGTGATCGTGGCCCTGGTGCTCTTGGGGGCATACGTCGTCACGCATCACAAGCCACCGGCGACGCCGAGCGGCAAGGACTTGGCGAATACCCTGGCATCGAGCGCCGAAGCCTCCTGGGAGGCGCTGAAGCGCGACCTGCCGGGCATCATCTCCGCCGAGAATGCGCAGCTGCGGCGGGATCTCGCCGAGATGTCGGCCCGCGCAGAGGACGCCGAAGCGAAGCTGGTGGCGGAAGGCCACGCACGTCTTGCGGCGCTCGCCGCCGTCAGAGACCAGGTCGCCGCCGTGATCGCCGGCATCGGGGCCCAGCCGGCGTCGGCCTTAGCCGCTCCCGTAGTCGCCGCCACCCAGGTCAGGGACGCAGCCGCGGTCCTGGCGTTCGCTCACGAGATCTCCCCGACGCCGCAGGCGTCTCAACCCTGAAAGGAAGAACTGCCCCATGTCCGCCATGGATGACGCCATGAACACCCTGCGCACAGCCTTCAATGCGGCCATCACCAAGGCCAGGGCCGACGCGGCGGGCCCGGCCGTCAGCGAACAGGAAACCGCTGACGCCGCCAAGGTCTCTGCCTTCGCAGCCGAGATTGCGCCGTCGCCGCAGGACTCCGCGCCGCAATAGGCCAGCCCCGAGAAACAAAAGCCGGGCGGCCCGTAAGGGCGCCCGGCTTTTGCTTGCCCCCAGATGCAGGGACGGAGGTGGTGCCACGACAGGGATTCGAACCCTGGACCTCAGCCTTACCAAGGATGCGCTCTACCACTGAGCTATCGCGGCGAATGGCGAGGCGCGGCTATAGCCAACACCGCGGGCCGCGTGAAGCCCCAATCCGCGGCTGGCCCCCTTGACGGCCGGGACCGAGCGCCGCACCCCATGCCCCATGCCGCCTCGCGACCAGGACTCCGAGCCGCCATCTGACCGTGAGCAGAAGCTCGCCCAGGCGTTGCGCGCCAACCTACGGCGACGCAAGGCCGGTGATCGGACCCCGGTGGAAGAGCCGGCGACGCGGAAAAGCAGCCACGACGACTGAGTGGGCCTTTGCGGCGGGGCGGCCGCAGGCTAGATATCGCCGCTCGCGCCGCCACCAAGACTCCCCTGAAATCGCGGCTGTTTCGAAGGACTGGGATTGGACCGCATCGCCATTACCGGCGGCGCGCGGCTGCAGGGGGAAATCCCGATCAGCGGCGCCAAGAACTCGGCCATCAAGCTGATGGCGGCGAGTCTGTTGACCGAAGACTCGTTGCGGCTGACCAACATGCCGCGTCTGGCCGACACCCGGTTCCTCGGGAAGCTGCTGCAGCGCCTCGGCACCGAGGTCGTTGAGGCGGACGGCGAGGATGGGCCGGAAACGCTGTTGCGCACGAAGGAAATCATCAGCGGCTTCGCACCTTACGATCTGGTCCGGCAGATGCGCGCCTCGTTTAATGTGCTGGGGCCGCTGCTGGCGCGCACGGGACAGGCCAAGGTCTCGTTGCCCGGTGGCTGCACAATCGGCGCGCGGCCGGTGGACCTGCATTTGAAGGCCCTTGAGGCGTTGGGCGCGCGGATCGACCTGCACGAAGGCTATGTCTACGCCCAGGCCCCGCGCGGCTTAAAAGGCGGTCAGATCGACTTTCCGTTCAACTCCGTCGGCGCCACCGAGCACGCGATGTTGGCCGCGGTGCTCGCGGACGGTGAGACGGTAATCACGAACGCGGCGTGTGAGCCGGAGATGGCGGATCTAGCCGAGTGCCTGAACGCCATGGGCGCGAAGGTCGGCGGGGCGGGGACGCCCGTGATCTGCATCCAGGGAGTCAGCCGCCTGCACGGCGCGACCCATGCGGTGATGCCCGACCGGATCGAGACCGGGACCTATGCGGTGGCGGCAGCCATGGCCGGCGGCGAGGTTCGGCTGACACGCACGCGTAGCGACTTCATCCAGGCGCTGATCGACAAGCTGGTCGAGGCCGGCGTGGAGGTCACGCCGCACAACGACGGCATGACCGTTCGCCGCAATGGCGCGCTCCTGAACGCGGTAGAAATCGAGACGGGCGTCTACCCGGGCTTCGCCACGGACCTGCAGGCCCAGTTCATGGCGCTAATGACCCTGGCCGACGGTGAAAGCGTCATCAGGGAGACGATCTTTGAGAACCGCTTCATGCATGCGCCGGAGTTGGCGCGGCTGGGCGCCGACATCAGCGTGCAGGGCGGTGAAGCACGGGTTCGTGGTGTGGCCAATCTGACCGGCGCCCAGGTGATGGCGACCGATCTGCGGGCGTCGGTCAGCCTGGTGATCGCAGGTCTGGCTGCGCGCGGCGAGACGGTGGTCAATCGCGTCTACCACCTCGATCGTGGCTTTGAGCGGCTGGAGGAGAAGCTCAGCGCCTGTGGCGCCCAGATCCGTCGCATCAAGGGCGACGGCGAGGGCGACGAGGACTGAGCCCATGGCCAAGAAGATCGAGCCGAAGGGCAAGACCGGGCCGCTCCGCCTGCTGGCCCAGGACGCCGACGATCTCGCGGTGATTTCAGCGGCGATGCAGGACGCCGTGGCCAAGGTTGGCGACATCGCCTACGAGCCGAAAGCACGACTGCTGACCATCGCCTTCAATCGCTATTGCTGGGAGTCTGGCGGCGCGGAACGGGTGCGGTCCGCGCTTCAACTGGGCGGCGTGATGAAGGTCCAGGCGCGCAAGATCCGGCGGGCGCCGCGCGATGCGGTCGTCGAGGTCCTGGCTGTGAGCTTCGATGAGGGCGAGGCGCCCGGCGGCATGGTCACCATCAGCTGCGCCGGCGGCGGCGACCTGCGGGCGCTCGTGGAGTGCGTGGACGCCGTCCTGGCCGACATCTCCGAACCCTGGCCCACGCCCCGGGCTCCCGCTCACGGAGATTAGGCGCGCGGCATGGCGCTTCAGAGCGCTCGCCGCTAAAGAAGCCGCGCCATGCGCCGCTTCCGGTTTACAGATCCCGATTTCGACACCGCCTTTTCGACTTTCGTCGAGGAGAGGCGAGAGACGCCGGACGATGTCGACGCCGTCGTGCGCGACGTGATCGCCGCCGTGCGCGCCGAAGGCCTTGCCGCCTTGCTGCGGTTTGCGGAGGCGTTCGATGGCGTCGCGCTGGACGAGCAGTCCATTCGCGTGAGCGAGGCGGAGATCGAGGCGGGCGCGGCGGCGTGCCCGCAGGCGGTGCGTGACGCCATCGACTTCGCGGCCGAGCGAATCCGCAGCTACCACGCCCGCCAGCGGCCCGCCGACCTCAGGTTTACCGATGAAGCCGGAGTGGAACTCGGCTGGCGATGGACGCCCATCGAAGCTGTGGGAATCTACGTGCCCGGCGGCCGCGCGGCCTATCCCTCCACAGTCCTGATGAACGCCGTGCCCGCGGCCGTGGCCGGGGTCGAACGGATCGCCATGGTGACGCCGCCGGGGCGCCTGCAGCCGGCGGTGCTGGCGGCGGCGAAGGCGGCGGGCGTGCACGAGATCTGGCGGGTCGGCGGCGCCCAGGCCGTGGCGGCCCTGGCCTATGGCGCGGGGCCGATCCGGCCGGTGGACAAGATCGTCGGGCCCGGCAACGCCTTCGTGACGGCGGCCAAGCGCCGCGTCTATGGGGCCGTGGGCATCGACGCCCTGGCCGGTCCCTCCGAAATCGTCGTAGTGGCGGACGGAGCCAACAACCCCGATTGGATCGCGGTGGATCTGTTGTCCCAGGCCGAGCACGATCCGGCGGCGCAATCCATCCTGATCACCGATGACGAGGCCTTCGCCGCGCGGGTCGAGGCCGCCGTCGAAGAGCAGCTCGCGACGCTGTCGACCGGCGCCGACGCGGCCGCCTCCTGGCGCGACCACGGGGCGGTGGTGATCGCCCCTCTGGATGAGGCGCCGCACCTAGTCGACCGGATTGCACCCGAGCATGTGGAGTTCGCGATCGACGAGCCCGAGCGACTGGCGGACCGAGTGCGTCACGCCGGCGCAATCTTCCTCGGCCGTCACGCGCCGGAAGCTATTGGCGACTATGTTGCCGGCTCGAACCACGTGCTGCCCACCAGCCGGGCTGCGCGCTTCTCCTCGGGCCTGTCGCTCTATGACTTCCTCAAGCGCACCTCGATCGTAAGATGCGACGAAGCGGCCTTCGCGCGCTTGGCGCCGGCGACCGTCGCCCTGGCCGAGGCGGAGGGCCTCCCGGCCCATGCCCGCTCGGCGGCGATCCGCATGGGGCAAGGCTAGGCCATTGGCCCCAAACAAACCTTGATTTGGGCCCAGCGTCCGAAACCTCTACTTCCTCAAAAGAAAGCCACTCGATGGCCTCCGACACACCGCCTGCGGGCGCCTGGTCAAAGATTCTTGCCGCCTACCGCGAGCCGAAAGCGGCCCGCAGCACATTCGAGATCATCGTCACCGTGGGACCCTTGCTCGCTATCTGGGCTGTCGCCTGGGTCCTTCACGCGCATGGCTGGTGGTGGGCCGCCCTTCTCCTCACGATCCCGGCGGCCGGCTTCCTGGTCCGCCTGTTCATGATCCAGCACGACTGCGGTCATGGCGCCTTCTTCAAGCATCGCCAGGCCAACGAGTGGGTTGGGCGGATCGCCGGCGTGTTCACCATTACGCCGTTCCACTATTGGCGACAGACGCACGCCCTGCATCATGCGACTTCCGGCAATCTCGATCGGCGCAGCGGCCTGGGCGAGATCGAGACTCTGACGGTGGAAGAATATCGCGCCCTGACTGGCATCCGTCGGTTCGGCTATCGCCTCTATCGTCATCCATTGATCATGTTCGGCCTGGGCCCGGCCTATGTGTTCATGATCAGCCAGCGGGTGCCCCTGGGCATGATGCGCGAGGGCTGGCGACCGTGGGCGAGCGTGCTCGGCAATGGCCTGGCCGCGGTGCTCGCGCTGGGCGGCTTGGTCTGGGTGTTTGGCGCTGCGCCGGTGCTGATCGTCAACGTGGTCACCATGTTGTTGGCCGCGACGATCGGGGTCTGGCTCTTCTATGTGCAACACCAGTTCGAAGGCGCGGTCTGGTCCCGCAACGGGCAATGGAATCGCGAAGAGGCGGCTCTGGCGGGGAGTTCGCACCTCGATCTTCCCCAGCCGTTGCGGTGGTTCACCGGCAACATCGGCATCCACCACGTCCATCATCTATCGAGCCGTATCCCCTTCTATCGCCTCCCGAAGGTTCTGAAGGATCATCCAGAACTGAACGCCATGAGCCGGGTCGGGCTCTGGGAAAGCTTCCGGTGCGCCAAACTGGCGCTCTGGGACGAAGCCGCCGGCCGGCTGGTGTCCTTCCGCGATGTGAGCCGCCCGGCCTAAGACCCGACATATCCCAGAGACCAACACGCCCGGCGCGCCTCGCGCCGGGCGTTTTTCTTTGCCCGGGGGCGGAGTGTTCGCAGGTGCGGGATGACGCGGGGGGCCGGAATGCCATAAAGCGTGAGCGACGCCCGGACGCCCAGCTCGGAAGCCATGGCCGACGACGACCGCCAGATGCACCGCCTGCAGACCGTCGAGCTCGACGAAGAGTCGCTCGCAGCGGCTTCGCGCGACCAGGAACAGGAGCGGCAGATCGCCATCTTCGACCTTCTCGAGGAAAACCACTTCCATCCAGAAGGCGCGGCGAGAGGCCCCTATGATCTACGCATGGGGCTGGTGGAGAACCGGCTGGTGCTCGACGTGCGCGGCCCGGGCTACGAAAAGCGCCACATCCTGTCGCTCTCGCCGTTCCGCAGCCTGATCAAGGACTACTTCCTGATCTGCGAGAGCTACTATCAGGCGATCCGCAATTCGACGCCCGCCCAGATCGAGGCCTTGGACATGGGGCGGCGCGGGCTGCACAACGAAGCCTCTGAACTGCTGCAGACACGGCTGGCCGGCAAGATCGACACCGATCTGGACACCGCGCGCCGGCTGTTCACCCTGATCTGCGCCCTGCATTGGCGGGGCTAGGCCCATATGCCGGCTGATGTCCTGCCGTCCTTGCCCGGCGCGGTGCTGTTCGCCTGCAATTTCAACCAGGTCCGTTCGCCGATGGCCGAAGCGCTCCTGAAGCGGCTGGTGGGCGATCGGATCTACGTGGACAGCTGCGGACTCAGGCGTCCGGCCATGGTCCACGACGACGTGGCCGACGAAGACGTCGCCGCCGGCGTCGACCCCTTTGTCGAGGCGGTGATGGCCGAACTCGGCTGCGATGTCGGCCGGCACAGGCCAAAGACCTTCGACGAGCTCGAGGACTCGTCCTTCGACCTGGTGGTGTCCCTGACGCCCGAGGCCCAGCATCGCGCCGTGGAGCTGACCCGCGGTCGGGCGGCGGATATCGAGTACTGGCCGACCCAGGACCCCACGCTCACCGACGGTTCGCGGGATGCGCGGTTGGAGGCCTACAGGGTGGTGCGCGACCGGCTCGCGCGACGGATCGCTGAGCGGTTTGGCGGCGAGGCCCCTTCGCCCATCGACCTCGACCCGCCCGATGCGCTATAATTCCTGACGCTATCCACGGCTCGCGGCCTGACGTAAGGGCGCGGGCCGTCATTTTATTCTCGATTTGGAGCCTGCATGGCGAAAGAAGAACTGTTGGAGTTTCCGGGCACGGTCAGCGAAGTCCTGCCCAACGCGACGTTCCGCGTGAAGCTTGAGAACGACCACGAGATCATCGCCCACACGGCCGGCAAGATGCGCAAGAACCGCATCCGGGTTTCGGCTGGCGACAAGGTCCTTGTGGAGATGACGCCCTACGACCTGACCAAGGGCCGCATCACGTTCCGCGTCCGCTAGACGCATCCGGCCCCGTGCCGTCACCGACACCGCGCCTCGTACTGGCTTCCGCAAGTCCCCGGCGGCTCGAGCTTCTGCGGCAGATCGGGATCGAGCCCGATGCGGTGGACGCCGCCGAGGTCGACGAATCCCCGCTCAAGGACGAAACCCCGCGCCGGCTCGCCCTGCGGCTGGCGCGGCTGAAGGCCGACGTCGTGGCCGCCCGGCAGGCCGGCAGCTTCGTCCTGGCCGCCGACACCGTCGTCGCCGTTGGGCGTCGCGTGCTGCCGAAGGCCGGGGACGATGCTGAGGTGCGGGCATGCCTGGCGCTGCTCTCGG
>Ga0105240_10000670_pt1 | contig 62864 bp, 44 predicted proteins | sample KBSC54metaG_FD_80426 | JGI IMG/M metagenome (GOLD analysis project Ga0105240, IMG submission 80426) | Corn rhizosphere microbial communities from Kellogg Biological Station, Michigan, USA - KBS C5-4 metaG | ecosystem: Host-associated > Plants > Roots > Rhizosphere > Soil | place: Michigan, USA... | reverse complement strand
GTCGAAGATACCCGGGCTTGACCAGCAGTACGGCGCCAAAAAACCGTATGGGTTTATCGGGAAGTTCCAGGCGCCCGGCAAGCAACTGGTGGTGGAAGTAAGACATGTGAAAGACTATAACATACGGGATGGTGTAATCTTTGACTGGCGGCCGAGCTTCAGGCCTGTCGTCAACCAGATGATCATCAATATACCTGAAAATGCCAGCGGACGCATATATTATTTCAATGTCAATTATTCAAAGATGAACAGGGGTTGGGCTACAAAATTCGATAAGCAGACGGGTCTGCCCCTGAACCTGGCATTCCCTGTCGACAGTATCGAGGCAATGCGGCTGACGTTCGATCATCATGAGTCGGTGGGGTATACTGTCTATATGATAAAGAAGACGTCTGCCCGGACGGACACCACAGAGGTCAGGGCATTTTTATTCGATGATTTTTTGGACATCGAGAAAAAATATTTTCATGAACCGGGAAAATATGAGATCATTATTCAACGTATCCATGACCTGGGTGCATGGCCGGAGGACCAGATGCTTCGTATCCCTTTCGAAGTAAAGCCCCCTCCTGTACTGGATAAAAGAGTATCTGTAAAGCAGGCTCTGCCATATCTGGGAGCAACACTGGGAGGTGTTGCTTTGCTGTTTTTAGGCTATCGGCGTGTCAATAAGAACAAGCTGGCGAGGTCTGTGCAGGCAAGGCAGTCAGTGCAGCTGCAGCTGAAGTCGGTGAGATCACAGCTGAACCCTCATTTTATGTTCAATGCGCTCACTTCCATACAGAACCTGATGAATAAAAATGATACGAAGGCTGCTAACCATTATCTCGCCAAATTTGCGGACCTTACGCGTGAGGTGCTTGACAGCAGTGACCGGGAACTGATCAGCCTGGAAGACGAGCTGAAGATAATGAATGATTATCTCCAGATGGAACAGCTGCGGTTTGGTTTTCAATATCACATTGTCGTGGACCGGAACATCAATATCGCCAATACGGAAGTGCCGGCTATGCTGTTGCAGCCCTTTGTCGAGAACGCGGTCAAGCATGGGGTCGCCGCCCTTCATGGACAGGGGATGATCCGGATACACATCGATAAGGATGAAAAGGGGCTTGTCATGAAGGTAATGGATAATGGGAAGGGATTTAACAGGGAGGACCTTGCCGTCAAGACATCCGTCTTCGGCATCAAGCTCAGCGAAGAACGTATCCTGCTGCTGAACAAGGTATATAAGGGGCAGCCGTCCTCTCTGGATATTTCGTCTGTTACCGGTGGAACTACCGTCACCATCAGACTAACCAACTGGATGACTTAATTTTGACCATATGACCATACGGAGCATCATCATCGACGACGAGCCGAATAATATAGAGAACTTGCAGATCATCCTGAAAGAATATTGTCCTGCTGTCAATATAGTCGCGACTGCGTCAAGCGCGGCCGAAGGGGTGTCGGTCATTGTGCAGCACCGGCCTGAGCTTGTATTCCTGGATATCCAGATGCCTGAGCAGTCGGGGTTCGACATGTTAAAGGGGTTACCCGCGATCGACTTCGAGATCGTCTTTATCACAGCCTATGACAAATATGCGTTGCAAGCTATAAAAGTGTCGGCGCTGGATTATTTATTGAAGCCGATAGATATCCATGAGCTTTGTATCGCTGTTGAAAAGGTAAAGCAGAAGATCAGCGCCCGCCGGCGGGATCACGGCATTGAACATCTGATGGAATATATCCGGACAGGGCAGAAGGCAACGGCCAAGATCGCGCTGCCTACTCTCCATGAAACCCTGTATGTAAGGATCGCCGATATTCTCAGATGTGAATCGTCCAATAACTATACCCATTTTCATTTGTATAACGGCGAGCGGGTGCTGGTGTGCAAGACATTAAAAGAAGTGTCGGAGATCTTACTATCTCACCGGTTTATCCGCACGCATCAGTCGCATCTTGTGAACGCCGAAGGTGTCAAAAGTCTTTTGCGGGAAGACGGCGGTGTCCTGCTCCTGACGGATGGTGCGAAGATCCCCATTTCGCGTCAGAACAGGGATCTGGTGAAGGCGGCCCTAAATGGGAACGGATAGGTTTTGATGGATCTTTTCACCCTCTTCTACGATGGTCCCGATGATCTCTTCTATATCCTTTTTCGAGGTTCTGAAATTTACGATGCAAGCCCTCAGGCAGTACTTTTTATGAACGACCGCATTTGACAAAAAGACTTTTCCTCCTTGTTGTAGTTTATTGAGCAATGTTTCATTGAGTTTGTCCAGGTAGGTTTCGTCTTCTGCTGACTTTGGTATGTATCTCAATGTGGTAATACTCAAATGCTGTGTTACCGCCTCCAATTGAGGATGTTTCTGCGCCAGTTCGAAGAGCAGTCTTGATAGCTGAATGTTCCCGTTGATCATTCTTATATAGCCTGCCCTGCCCACCTGCATCAACGCGATCCATACTTTGAGGGCACGGAAGCCACGGGAGTTCTGGAGACCACGTTCGTAGAAATTATGTGCAGGCGAGTCTTCGACGTTGGAAAAGTTATAATACGCAGGATGAGAGCTGAAGGTGTCTGTTAAATGTTGTGGTTTTTTCACCAGCGTACAGCCTGCTTCCAGTGGGCAGTAGAGCCATTTGTGCGGGTCGAGGGCAATGGAATCGGCATCCTTCATGCCATGGAAATGTTTTTTCTGGTGAGGGATGGCTGCGGCGGGCATACCATAGGCGCCATCGATGTGAAACCACAGATCATAAGCTTTACAGATGGCGGCAATGGATCGAAGGTCGTCTACTGCTCCTGTGCTTACATCTCCTGCTGTTCCCACTACCAGGAATGGTTGGGCGCCATCCTGCTGGTCTTTTTTTATGGCTGTTTCGAGCAGGGCTGTATCCATTCTGTCCAGAATATCTGTCGGGATCCAGCGGATCGAGCTGGTGCCATGACCAAATAAAGACGCTGCCTTTTCAATCCAGGTATGGGTATTGGTCGAGCAATAGATCAGCATTCTTCCGGAGGCATTGTCGATGCCTTCTTCTTTTATCGGTGTTTTTGCCTTAGCCGTTCTGGCCGCCAGGAACGCGGTGAAATTGGCCATATTTCCGCCGCTGACCAATATACCGCCATAATCCGGATCTACACCGATGAATTCCGCCAGCCATTTTATTGTACATTTTTCGATCTCTGTGGCGATGGGGCTTAATATCTGCGCTCCGACATTCGGGTTGACGGCTGCAGCCAGCAGATCGGCCAAGGCTCCGGCGGGGATGGCAGACGACGTGATATATCCCATGAATTTTGGGTGTCCGTTGTGCAGGGAGTGATCGAATAACAGGGGTGCGATCCTTGAGAATATTTCGGCTGCCGGGGCGCCTTGTTCGGGTAAGGACGAGGTGTTCAATAGCTGTTGCAGCTCTCCGGCCGTTTTGCTGGTGGTTACTGGTCGATCGTCAATAGTACCGATGAATCCGGCGATCAGATCTATCAGCTGGTGACCGACTGTTTTGAATTCATCCTGGGATAGCTCGATGGGAGATGTCATGCACAAATGTACATTCCTGTTCAGGCGAGGTCATGACTGTAAAGTCCAGAGATCTTTCTTAAAGGCTCATAGCCTTTTTGCTTTTGGGGGGCATCCCGAACCTTGCCTTGAACTGGCGGCTGAAATGGGAGGGGTTCTCAAAACCGCTTTCAAAGGCGGCTTCGCTGACCGTCTTATGCATATTTTCCAGCAGGTGCATGGCATGGCTCAATCTTTTTTCCAGCAGCCATTTGCCGGGTGTGGTGCCGAATTGTTTTTCGAAATCCCTTTTGAACGCGGACAGGCTGCGATTGCATAGTTCCGCGTATTGTTCCAGCTTTAGATTGTAGCAGTAATTGTCCTCCATTATCCGTTGCAGGGCTGCTGTTTGCGGTTCGTGCAACAGCGAGCAGAAATAGGACAACAGTTCGGAATTGCGGGGGTTGTCCGCTATCGTCAGTATCAGCTCCCTGAACTTCAGCTCGAGCAGGGATTGATCGGGCTCTTTTGTGCTGCTGAAATAGGAAGACATGGAGACGAAGAAGGCTTCCAGGGTTTCGCTGGTATCCAGCAGGATCACCGGCTCATATTTGCCGCCGGGTTGGCTGATGGGGATGGTCTTTGTCTTTAAGGTTTCGCATAAAAATTCATCCGGCATAAAAAAGAGGACCAGACAGAATCCGCTGTCGAAGAACTGCTCGATGATACTGGCTCCTTTTCTTACAAAGACGCAACTTCCTTTTTGCATGTCGTAACTGCGGTGCGCAGTATGCCAGATCTTTCTTCCATCTATGACATAGAATATATAATTATAACGGCTCCAGAGATCGGTGTACCGGGTCTTCATCAGGCGGGCTTCCAGCGGGCAATTGAACGCTGTGATCAGCGTATCGCCACAGTTGAACTGACGGCAAAAGTCAGGATGCTGCAGGACCCTATCGAAGAAATTGACCATAAAATGGCGTATATTGTCAAAGGTAACTATTACTGTTTAAACAGGAAGATATGCCCTACAGCGAGAAACTGGCTGACCGTATTCGCATTGCTTTGTTGGACAGAAAAGCCGAGCTTGATTTTTGGATCAAACAGTGTTTGGATTTTAATGCGAGGGCGAAGTCGTCGAAGAATGATTTTGCATAAACTTCTGTATCAGACCAGGAACTGCGGCAGCGATGGCGCCAGTGACTGCGGCAGGCAAGCCGAATTTGCTGCTCAATGCTCCCACCAGGCCTCCCGTGACGGCGCTTGTCCCTATTCCACCTGAAGCCAGGCTGCTTTCGATGTTGGAGAGAAGCCCGCCGGCCATGTTACCCAGATTGGCGAGGTTAAATCCAGAGGATTCCACTTCTGCTGCCGGGGCGGTCTGTTCCGCTGCGGGCATCTGGTTCTGCAGGTTTTCATGTATATGTGTGGCTATTTCATGATGAAGGGCCTCTGCGTGCTCAGCAGGGATCGTTGCTGCCAATTCGGGGTTGTTACCGATGTGTTCCTTTACAGCCTGTAGGATTTGTTCAAACATGTGATGGGGATTTATTTGTGATGAATAGGAACCTGAACCTGCCTTTATTCCGCCTTCAATGCCTTTGTCGGACTTGCGACCGCAGCCCTTATCGCATGGAACATCACCGTCAGCAGCGTGATCAGCAATACAGTAAGCGCCGACAACAGAAAAGGTGTAAAGCTTAGCCCCGTATTATAAGGGAATATCTTTAGCCAATTGTGCATGAACAGCCAGGCCACGGGGAAGGCGATGATGCATGAAAACCCGACGAGAAATACGAAATTCCGTGTGAGCAGGGGGACGATCTGTGCGATGCCAGCCCCCATCACTTTCCGGATGCTGATCTCCTTTTGCCGTTGTTCCGTGGTGAATGCTATCAATCCCAGCAGGCCGAGACAGGTGATCAATATCGTCAGGATGGAGAAGGTGGTGAATATCTTGCCTCTTTTCTGATCGGCGGCATATTGCGAGTCAAAATCCTGGTCCAGGAAAGTATAGGCAAAGGGCAGGTCGGGAAAAAAATTCTTCCATGACTTTTCGATGCTCGCTACGGTGGACGGGATCTCCTTCCCTTCCAGTTTCAGCTGTATGCGGTTGCTGTTGGGGGCGTAGTAAAGTATAAGGGGCGTGATGGGGTTGTACAGTGATTTTTGGTTGAAATCTTTTACTACCCCGATGACCTCATAATAACCGGAAGTATCGCCGGATTGTCTCAGTCTTTTTCCGATGGGGTTGTCCCACTGGAAATATTTTACCATGCTCTCGTTGACGACGACCCTTCTGGCAGTATCGGCGCGGCTCATGAAACTCCTGCCTTGTTTGATCTTCATGCCCAGGGTCTTGAAATAATTCTCATCGATGCCATAGACGTCCACGCCTTTGTCGACAAAGCCGTTCTTCGTCTCAATATTGAAGAGGTTGAAGTCGATGTCGCCGACGCCGGGTGTGGCCTGGGCGGTGCTGACGGAAAGGATGTGCGGGTTTTTGCGCATGTCGTTCTGAAAGGCTTCAATCTTGCTGCGTATATCGTTGCCGCTGTTGGCTGCCACCGACAGCACTTGCTGCTTATTGAACCCGAGATCTACCGTGCGCAGATAATGCAGCTGATTATATACCACCCAGGTGCAGATGAGCATGATCATCGAGATGGAGAATTGCACGATCACGAGCACTCTACGCAGGGTGGCGTTGCTGGAACCTTTGGAGAGCTTGCCTTTCAGGATACTGATAGGGTTGAAGCGGGAAAGATAGAAGGCGGGATAGCTGCCGCCCACCAGACCGACAAACATGATGATGGCTACCAGGATCAGCAAGGTGCCCGGCTGCAGGATCGCACCAAATGAGATCTGTTTACCGGACAGCATATTGAAGGTGGATAACAGCAGCGCAATCATCCCGATGCTGAGGACCAGGGCGAACAAGGCTGTCAGGGTAGATTCCACCAGGAATTGTGCGACCAGCTGCGATTTAGTCGAGCCCGTCACTTTGCGAACGCCGATCTCTTTGGCACGCCTGGCTGAGCGGGCTGTAGTAAGGTTCATGTAATTGATGCAGGCTATCAACAGCATGAACAGTGCGACGGAGGAGAATATATAGATATAGGAGACACTGCCCAATTCCTCCGGCTCATTACCCATGTCGGAATGCAAATGGATGGCTGTCACCGGCTGAACGCCATACCGGACCTTTATATTGAATTGCGCGAAGATCTGCGCCATATGTTTCTCGTACATGGGCTTCAGCTTGGCCTCGAATGTGCGGGGATTCGTACCTGGCTTTAGCAGGACATAGGTAAACATGTTGAAGCTGCCCCAATTGTTGCCGCCGAAGTCTTTTGGAAGGGTAGTAAAAGAGGCCAGGATATTGAACCGTATATGTGAATTTTTTGGGACATCATTTACGACGGCTGTTACTTTATAGGTTTCTCCTTTGTCGTTTTGCAGCGCCTTCCCTACTACGCCCTGTGTTTTACCAAAGTACTTTTCGGCAATGGATTCCGTCAATACCAGGGAATGAGGGGTCACCAGCGCGGTTTTGGGGTCGCCTTCGATAAATGGGTAGGTAAATACCCTGAATACGTTGCTATCGGCGAAGAATATTTTCTCTTCGTAGAACTTGACATCCCCGTTTTTAAATATGGGCTTACCGGATGAGACAAACCGGGTAGCTTCTTCCACTTCGGGATATTCGTTTTTGAGCGTGGGACCAAGGGGCACCTGGGTGATGGCCATTTTCATGGTATCTCTTTCCGGCTCCTTTATGTAAGACGTGATGCGGTAGAGCCTGTCGGCATTTTTATTATATCTGTCATAGCTCAGCTCGTCCTTTATATAAAAGATCAGGAAAAGGCTAAAAGTGATGCCGATGGTCAGTCCCAGGATATTGAGCAGGCTGTACCATTTATCCCTTTTAAAATTCCGGATAGCGACGATGAGGAGGTTTTTGAGCATGTAGGTTGTATTTCGGGGATTATAGCCGAATATACGGATTTCCCTGTGTTATCAGGGCGCTACCGTCAAAAATACCAGCGGACCATTATTCACAGCCAGTACCAGCACCTTCGTTCCATCTGCCCTGTTGATCCATTTTGCATCCCGGACCTCACCTGGCGCCACAGGTAGCTGGGACAGATATTGAAAGCCTCCGGATGCCGGAGCGTAGCCGAATAATGAGGGATTCATCGCGTCATAGCGTCCTTCATAAGGTTGTACTCCGTAGAAGTTCCCGGCTGCCAAATAAGATCTTTTACTGCTGGTAAGAACAGGCGCGAAAGCGAAAACAGGAGCCAGCTGCAGCTCATCAGGCAGCACATGGGCGGTGAAGTTCCCTTTCCCGTCATTGATAAAACAGGTAGAGCTGAGCGTTACTGCATTCAGTGTCCGTTCATCATTCAGCCGGCGGCCAAAAAGATAGTCGACGGTCCTGCCAGCCACCTCGTCATAGGTAAGGTGCTCCTTTTTTAATCCCGGTAGGGCCAGCTCCAGCTGATCTTTGCCGAGGAAAGGATATTCCTTACCACCGACGCTATAGGTCATTACCTGTTCCGTCGAACCATTGTTGTCGAAATCCTTTACATATAATCTCAGCGGTCCGTCCTTGCCTGCATATAATTTGGAATTATGTCCCCAGTTGCCGGCCAGGACGTCGGGATGGCCATCGCCATCGATATCCGTCACATAAAGGCATTCCCAGAGGCCGCTGGAATTACCGATATCCGACTCCCGGAAGGCGCCCTTATGATTGATGAATATCTTCAACGGCATCCATTCTCCTGCTATGACCAGGTCAGGCCATCCGTCGTTATTGACATCGGCAAAAGCGCAGGACGTGATGATCCCCAGGTCATTCAACCGGATCACCGATGTATCTGCGAGCTTAAAATGGCCCTTACCATCATTCAGCAGCAGATAGGAGGGGGAAGGATATCCATATCGTTTGGCATCTGTGAGACCTCCTACGAAGATATCCTGGCTGCCATCCTGATCAATATCAGCGACGGCCACGCAGGATTTGTTCGTCAGCATTGCCGGCAAGACACCTGCGGGTTCGGTGAAATGTCCTTTACTGTCGTTGATATATAAATGGTCGGCAAGGGCTGGATGCCCATCTGCATATTCATTACCGCCACTGACCACATAGAGATCGGGGTGGCCATCATTGTTTGCATCGAAAAATATCGCGTCGACACCTTCCGCCCGGGCATTCGGGGTGAAGATGTCCGCATCGGTTGTATGGAAGCTTCCATCCTTTCCCTGGATCAACAGGGCGCCGGGCTGTCCCCTGGCTCCACAAACGAACAGATCCTCCAACCCATTCTTGTCTACATCGGCTACAGCCATCCGTGGCCCCCGGGTAGACTCCTTATGAGGGATCAGGTACTGGATGTTGAAGTCGTTGAAAGCATCTTCTTTATGCAGCCATTCTGTATGAATGGTACCGGAGATATCCGTAAGGACCGGCCGCCTTTCCGGGAAATGGTCCCGATAAACAAAGGTCTGCCGGGCATCCTCCTGTCGCAACACCAGATGCTGATCGGTCCGGACATGTCTGAGCAGCTGGTATTGCTGATCCGGCCATACTACCAGCAGACTGTCGATCATCTGAAGACTGTCCAGTCCGAAATGAAGACGGGGATCGGAGGAAGACTGGAATCCCCGTGTGGGCATCAACTGCTGGTATTGCATCGTCCCTCCTGCAAAGAGCCAAACCTTCGATCCAATACCGGCCGTATTCATGCCTGTGCCTTTACAGGTGAGGGAAAGATAATGTTTGACCGGTGTATTGTTCTTTTCCAGGATCGCCGGCGCATTCAGGCAATTGATCACCAGGTCCATGCGACCGTCGTTATCCATATCGGCGTATGCAGCTCCGTTGAAACAGCCCGACAGATCGGCCGTTCCCCAGGCCGCGCTGACATCAGTGAAGCGCATATGTCCATCTCCCTGGAAAAGATAAGGATGGCCATAGCCCTGTGGCATTCTATCCAGGAGAGTCTTTTCCAGCTGCTGAGGACTGCCGTACTCCCTCGGATCGCGGATATTCGAGAAGAACTGTATAAAGTCCAGATCGAGGGGCCTGCGCCAGATGCCGCTGGAAATAAAGAGGTCCTTCTTACCATCGTTGTCAAAGTCGGTCATGAGCGGACTCCAGCTCCAGTCTGTAGCGGCGATGCCTGCTATCAGCGCTATGTCACTGAAGCTCGCACCGTCTCCGTTATTCACCTGCAGGCAGTTCCTGGAGTACTGGTCCTGGTATCCGTTGTGGATTATCTTTTGTGTATAGGTGTCGAGATGCTCGCCATTGCCATAGGTCTTTAGTGTCTTTTCGTCGGGTGGCAGCATGTCCACAGTGACGATGTCGGGCTGGCCATCGTTGTTGTAGTCGGCGATGTCATTACCCATGCTGTACCGGCTGTAATGTCTGAAGTGACCGGCGCCACACTCGGCAAAGCTGCCGTCGCCCCTGTTGACATAATAGTAATCATTCTCATGGAAATCGTTGCCGATGTATATATCCTCCCATCCATCGTTGTTGAGGTCCGCAATGCCAAGCCCCAATCCATAACCCAGGCTGCTCTGGTAAATACCGGCCTGTGAAGTGATGTCGATGAATTTCGGGTGTCCATTAACGGGATCATTCCTGAACAGACGTCCGCCGGAATAAGGATCCGGCCGGCGGCGATTGGAAGTATCCATGATGTGCTGATTGGGGTGTTCGGATTGGTTCAGTATAAAACAATCCAGGTCGCCGTCATGATCATAGTCGAAAAAAGCGGCCTGTGTGGAAAAGCCGGAAAATGCCAGTCCATACCTGCCGGCGCTCTCCGTAAATGTGCCGTTACCGTTATTGATGAACAATTCATTATGACCCTGCAATCCATGTGTATTGGCTACCGCGCATACATAGACATCCAGCAGACCGTCGCCGTTGACATCGGCCATGGTCACACCTGTGCACCAGTCCGCCGTGCCTGCTACACCCGCCCGGTCTGTGATGTCTTCGAATTCAAAATTCCCTTTGTTCAGGTATAGCTTATTCTGTCCCCTGCTATTGGCGGTGAAATAAATGTCCGGCAGACCGTCATTATTGATATCGCCGACCGCTACGCCTCCGCCGTTGTAATAATAGATATATTCGAGGATGCCAAGGCCTGGTTTTGACACAGGCGTATTGGTAAAGTCGATGTGTGTCTGCGAAGCAGGAAGGCTGAGGAACGTTGTATCCGGCTGGTGGCAGCCGGCAAGCATCGTCAGGGCGATGGAAAGTCGCCGGATCATTTCGTTCCTCCTTCGAGGGCCTTGATAATACGGAATACAGACTCCGGATTGTCCTCGTAATCGATGAGCTGTCCTTTCGGAGAATACAGCATCATGGCAGGATACCGGCGGGGCTTGAACCGAACGATGAACTGGTTCATCTTATCCTGCAATAGCAACACATTCTTCTGTCGCCTCAACGCCCCACCATATTTATCCATAAATGAGCTGAGCTTCTCCCTGCTGTCCAGGCTGATCACGTACACCGCTGCATTCCTGAAAGCTGTGTAATGTTCTCCGATGGTGTGCACGGCACGCTGGCAATGTTCACAGTCCGGGTCCACAAAAAGGAAGAAGAGCGGTCGGGCCGGGGGGAGGTTCTTGTTGGTAAATGGATCTTTACCGGGGCCAGAGAAGCTGAAGACAGGTATGGTCTGGGCGGGTGTCTGCCCGGATGGTTGCGCGGGTGTCTGTGCCTGCCCCTTTAACGTAAAGGAGAGCAGGAAGCAGATCACTGTCGATGTAATGGCGAAAGGTCCCATATCTTTATCGATTGTATGGTTGCGTCTCTTCCATTGGAAAAGAGGTAGATGGAATCAGCGTCCTCGTCCGGGAATATTTGCGTCGACAAGGCATACAGTCCGTGATCGGCAAACACTTCCAGGGATGACCTGTCGACCAGTATCTCCAGGTGCAGGGTTTTCCGGGAAGATGCAGTCTGTGTATGTCCGGTATTAGCTATGTCGATGGTTTGTATTTCCCGTCCTGCTTTTATCTTTCCGCCACCGGCGTGGCTGCGGTCTATGATCAACTGATGGTGGGAGGGATCATATATGATGCGGGTCCCTGCGATGCTGCCGTCCCCTTCCTTTTTTGCTGTCATGAGGAAACCCGCAGTGGCGCCGGTATCCACTGTGAGGTTAGCCTCGATCCAGTAGGCGTTGCCCGGCATTGTTTTCCATTTCGTTAGCGACAGGGCAGAGGGGGAGTGTCCCGACTGGGCAGGGGGGCTTTGTGCCGGCTGGGTACCGGAATGGATAGCGATGTTTTTTGCTTCCGTCACCCGGTGATGTGAGAGGTTGTCAAGGTTCTTCCGGATGAGGGCGGCTGGTGTCTGGACCAGGCGGAGACCCTGGGGAGTCTCTCTCAGCGACAGATCCCTGGGAATGGACATCTGACCCGTCCATGGATAGGTTGCCTGCGGGCCCGGCGTGAGCCATCCTATATAGGTTTTGTTCTTACCTGGTGTGCCGTTCCAGGGGATGGCTGCATACAGACAGTCTCCGTAATCCACCGTCAACACCGTATCGGAGGGGTTGTCGTTGGTGAAGGTCTTACCGTCAAACACGCCTGTGAAATATTGCATATAGGTGCCTTTTTCAGCGCCGCCGGCGGAGACTACCAGCACCCATTTTTCGCTGTCCGGTCCATTCTTTCCTTCGACAGTCAAAGGCACGAGGAAGGGACATTCCCATGGGGCCCCGGCATACCCGCCGGGGCCGAACTCACTGAGCAGGTCCCAATTGCGCAGATTGGAGGAGGCATAGAACCGTACTTTGTATTCCCGGGGCAGGGCTACCACCATCAACCATTTATTCAACTGCGTGTTCCAGGTGACATTCGGGTCGCGGAAATCTTTCTTCTGCAGATCGATGACGGGGTTGTTGGCGTAATTCGTAAAGGTCCTGCCACGATCGTTGCTATAGGCAATGAACTGGGATTCTTTTTTCAGATTGGGCTGGTCGGCTGTATAGATGGCAATCAGGCAGCCACCCGGGTTACAGAGACCGCTGCTGTTATTCTTATCCCAAACCGCGCTGCCCGAGAACCGCCAGGTGGTGTCCTTGTCGATGGTCTCGGGTATGGCGAGGGGCAGGTGTTCCCAGTGCACCAGGTCGGTGCTGGTGGCGTGTCCCCAGCTCATGTGGCCCCATCCGATGCCATAAGGGTTTTGCTGGTTGTAGAGATGATATTTGCCATCCAAAAAGATCAGCCCGTTGGGATCGTTGGTCCAGTTGGTCAGCGGGGTGAAATGATATGCCGGCCGCCACTGCGGAGTGGGGGCCGGTGTATCCTGCGGGTGTACAACTGATGACAATAAGAGGAGAAAGAGAACGGGCAATGCTGCATGCTTCATATTAATATCCTTTATTCTGTATATAGAGTCCGTTGGTAAAGGTGATCTGTTCCTGAGGAATGGGAAAATATTCATGCTGATTTTTTGTGAAATGGGCGCTGCTCAGGAAGGGGTGTCTCGTCTTTTCGATGTCGAAATATCCGTTGAGCGTCTCTGCGGCGATGCCCCAGCGCACCAGGTCGAAGAACCGCGGGCTTTCCATGGCAAATTCCAGTCTGCGTTCCCATTGTAATGCCGTTAGTGCCGTTGCCTGATCCCATACCGGGATGTTCACGCCCGGCTTGTAAACGTCGATCTTATAATTGCTGGGGAAGGTGCCGTCCGCCTTCTTCAGCAGGCCCGTGCTATTGGCCGCACGCGTCCGGATCTGGTTGATCAGGGGCAGGGCAGCGGCGGGATTACCCGTTTGGATCTGCGCTTCTGCATTCATCAGCAGCACGTCGTCATACCGTATGATGTCCATATTTACAGAGGTGCCGTAGAACGGTCCCAGTTTCTTAAAACATGCGCAGGTGGACAGCTGCAGCTCTTTCATCGTGCCAAACCCGCCGTATACGCCTGCCAGTCGTTCCCAGCTATGGTCGTAGGGTATGGCTGCATTGTACTTGAATGGATGTCCCTGTATCCCGACGGTATGATCGATACGCGGGTCGACCAGGGCGCCGTTGGGTTTTAGGCTGTCGTCCGTCAATACGGCATTATTGAAAGTAGTAAACCTGGGAAGTCCATTGGCATCCGTGCCAAAGGCATTTACTAATTCCTGGCTGGGGATATGGAAGGCGCAGCAGCCGTATTGAGGGGCGCCGGCAAAATAATTCAGGCTGGTGGACATGCTCAGGCGCCCTCCGATGACCGTACCATCGTTGATAGAGTATTGGATGGCGAATACCGACTCGGGGCTGTTGTCGTGACCGTCGAGGAAATTGAAGGCAAAGTCGGAGTTGAGCGCGTAGTTGCCGGAGTTGATCACGTCGTTGGTGAGCGAGATCACCTGCTGCATTTTTGCCTGGTCGATGCCGATGACATTGTACTGGTCATCCTGGGTATAGGCGTGGTAGAGCAAGGCTTTGGCCAGGTAGGCTTTGGCGGAAAGCTGGTTGGCCCTTCCAGGCTCGCCGGGCTGCGTCGTCGGCAGGTCGTTCACCGCCTCCTGGAAATCGCCTTCGATCTTTTGCCAGAGGGAATCGTTGGACGTGGTGTTGGACACTTTCAGGATCTGGTCGTTCGTCAGTGTCTCGTCGAACCATGGGATGTTCCTGAACAGCACTTTCAACAGGAAGTACATATGTCCCCGGAGGAAATGCATTTCTCCGATGCGTGTCTTCCGCTGGGGGAACTGGGCGTCTGTCAGGCTATTCAATGCCCGTAAAGCCGCATTGCAACGGGAGATGGCCGAGTAGGCCCTGATCCAGGTGCCGGGGAAGCCGAAATCACCGGCGCCGTTGTTGGAAGCATTGACCAGGTAGAACTGTTCGTATTTATCCATCTGCTGCTGATCGCCTATGTCGCCGCCGCCCTTGTAGGCGTCGTCGGATCGTACGCTGCCATATTCCCACATGCTGGTGATAGGGGCGTCCCACCAGTCATTGGCGATCCCCGCATAGGCCGCGGTGGCCAGTCCATCGACGGCTGTGGGTGTGGAAAGGTCGCTGGCGGATAAATATCCCTGGGGTTTATAGTCCAGGTATTTTTTACAGCCCATGGAAAGTACGAGCAGGGCTGCGATGAATATTTTTATGCTGTTTGTTTGCATGATCTGATCTTTAAAGGTTAGAAGTTGGCGTTTATCCCAAAAGTGACGGCGGTCGGTACAGGCCACAGGTCAAAGGTGTTGGCCCTTTCAGGGTCTTTGGAAGTGAACTTTTTGGATTTGACAGCCAGGAGGTTCTGGCCGGAAACATAGATACGCAATCCTTCCATTTTTATGCTGCCGGCAATATTCTTGGGCAGGTTGTATCCCAGCATGACGTTGCGCAGCTTGAAATAGGAAGCGTTCACGTAGTAAAAGTCCGAAGTTCTGTCTTCGCCGTTGTGGTTCAGGAGACTGAGGGCAGGTATGGTGGATCCTGTGTTCTGCGGGGTCCAGGCGTTGAGCGTACCGGGGCCGAAATTGCTTCTTGCATTGACGAAGGAGTTGAAGAATTTGGTGGGATCGAAGCCCGTCTTACCGGCTACGCCTGATCCAAATATGGACAGATCGAAGTTCTTATAGGTCAGCTCGATCCGGATGCCAAATTCCACCTTGGGCAGGGTGGTGCCCAGCCATGTCTGATCATTGGCATCGATCTTTCCATCACCGTTGACATCGACATACCGGATCCGTCCGGCGCCTTTCAATGCTCCGTCGAGCACGCCTGGTTGTGCAGGCGCCTTGGTGGCGTCCTGTGTGGATTGGAAGAGACCCGCTGTCTTGTATCCAAAAATGGAGAACTGTGAATGACCTACGATGGAGTGGGTTGCATCTCCCGGGTAGGCCGGGCGAACATTATCCGGCAGGCTGGTGATAACATTGCTCCAATGGCTGGCGTTGCCTGTGATGCTATATCCGAGACCTCCTGCTGTGCGGTTATGGTAATTCAATATCAGCTCCCATCCTTTATTGTTCATGTTGGCGCCATTGAAATATTCCGTTTGTCCTTCTCCGACAGCTGCCGCCACCGGGGGGGAGATGAGGATGCCGCTGGTGTTCCTGTCAAAGTAGTCGAAGGAGCCGCTGATCTTGTCGTCGAACAATCCAAAATCCAGTCCTACGTTGGTTTCTGTACTCTGTTCCCATTTCAGGTTGGGATTGCCTTTTTGCACCTGGGCGAAGCCCGAGGGGAGGGTGCCTGTATTGATGCCGCCCAGGTCATAGGCAGTGCCGATGTTCAGCCATTGCGGAAAAGCGCTGCTGGCCGTCCCGTAGTTGGCCTGTAATAAGGTATAGGCTGACAGGTTGCCGATGTTCTGGTTACCTACCGTGCCCCTGCCGGCTCTTAATTTCAGGTTGGAAACATTTTTCACTTCCCTGAAGAAGGCTTCGTTGTTGATGCGCCATCCAAGTGTAAAGGCCGGAAAAACACCGTAAGGGTTGTTGGTGCCGAAGACTGAAGATCCATCCCGGCGGATGGTGAAGGATGCCAGGTACCGGTCGGCGTATCCGTAGAAGACCTTTCCAAACTGGGATAAGAGCCGGTAGCCCGTGGCTGCGCCATTATTTGTCTGGGCGCCTACGCCTGAGCTCAGTTGAAGATAGTTGGCATTCTGCAGCGCGAAATTCGTCGTTGCGGCGCCGAAGGTGGAGAAGTCGTTCCGTACTGCCTCTGTGCCCGCCAGCAGGTTCAGCCTGTTCCTGCCCAGCTCTATATTATAGTTCAGGGTATTGGTCCAGGTGAAGGTAAAATCCTTGGATTCCTGCAGCGCAAGGCTGTTGAATGACCTGACAGGGCCCTCCGTCCCGATGAGCGAAGCATTTTTGGCAAGGGCGTCGGAGTAATCGAAGCCCAGGCTCGTATGATAGACCAGGTGTTTTATAATTTCCAGGTCGAGATAGATATTGCCGACGGCAAGGAATTGGTTGCGGGTGTTGAACCGGTTCAGGTATTGCATGTCCACCGGGTTGTTCCTGTCCGTATAGCCCGGACCGATAGGGCCGCCGTAGGTCCCGTCCGTCTTGTATAGGGGAATGGTAGGGGAGAGTGTGAGCGCCAGTCCCGGAGTGGCCGCGCCGCCCACGTCCGTGGTAGAATTGATCTGGGAAGTCCGGCTGATCTGGAGGTTCTCGCCGATGCGCAGCCTGTCGTTAAAGGCCGAAGTATGTGAGTTGACGCGTGCGCTGTACCGTTGGAATTTTGTGAATACCATGAGCCCGTTGTTATTGTAATACCCCAGGTCGATGAGCAGGCCGTTTTTGGCATTTCCGGCGGCAATGGAAAGGTTATTGGAGGTGATCGTAGCTGTCTTGAACAGGGCGTCCTGCCAATTGGTATTGCCTACAGGCTCCGTACTGTCGCCACCGACAAAGGGGGCGATATGCACCTGGTTGAGAACGGGATTGGTATAGTCTCCATTCCAGTCGTAGGTGTAGATCTTGTTCACGAGATTATTGGGATCCGTGCTGTCGTTGACAGCGGCGCGCCACAATGCTTTTCCTCTGTCCAGTGAATTAAGGACCTTTTCCTGCCAGGGTCTTTCCGTTTGCAGGGTCAGGCTGGTGTTGAACTGGATGCGCACTTTGTCGCCCGTACCTCCATTTTTTGTGGTGACGATGATGACGCCGTTGGAAGCCCGGGAACCGTAAATAGAGGCTGCCGAAGCGTCCTTCAACACCTGGATCGAGGCGATGGCGCTGGTGCTCAGGTTGGCAAAATCTTCATAGCGTGTGGTAGGAATGCCATCGATGATATACAGTGGGTTTGTATTTCCCAGGGTGTTGACGCCACGGATCAGTATCTGTGGGGCTCCTCCGTTGGCGCCTGTGGGAGACCCGTCCGTCTGGATATACAGGCCCGGCACCTGTCCCTGCAGGGCAAGCATGGGGCTTGAAGCGGGGACATTTTTTACAGTGGCCAGGTTAACTACTGAAACGGCTCCCGTGAGGTCGACTTTTTTCTCCGATTTGTAGCCTGTCACTACTACCGTATTCAGATCACTGCTGCCTTCTTCCATCACCAGGGATAGATCTGTCGTGTTGGCTGTGATCTTTACGGCGAGGGGATTCATCCCGACGAATGATAAAGTGAGGACGTCCCCCAGGTTGGCCGGGATGGAGAAAGCTCCATTGGCATCGGTGACCACAGTGCGGTCCTTGCTACGTACGGACACGCCTTGCAGGGGTTCGTGAGTCGACTTGCTCACTACCTTCCCCGTAACGGTCTTCTGCTGAGCCCAGCTGAACAGAGCCAGCAGCACCATGGGTAATAAGAGCCGTAATTTTTTCATAATGGCAATTTTAAGTTGTTAGATGGTTGATTTTATATGGTGTTAATTGTTGTGAGTCCGGCTATTTCGCTGACGTCATAATCAGGACAAGGGCCTGTACGGCTGGCCACCAGGGCGCCCAGCGCGCTGGAAAAAGCAAGGGCACGCTGCAGATCGGCTCCGCCGGCCAGTTGAGACAACAGGCCGGCTAAGAAGGCATCTCCTGCGCCGATGGTATCGGCCAGTGTCACACTAAAACCCGGATGCTCGTAGAATAAGCCTTCTTTATTGAGCAGCGCACCCTTGCTGCCCCTTGTTACGACTACATTGGGGATCCGGAACCTGTCTTGCAGCGCCTTAACCCGGTCACGTTCATCTCTATAGCCCGAGAACCATCCCGTGATAAGATCCAACTCATCCAGGTTCAGCTTTAGCAAATACAGGTTTTCCAGTAGTTTTGAAATGGTCACTCTATCGTAATGCGGGGGACGAAGGTTGATGTCCAGTATCCTGGACGGTGCTATTTCCAACAGACGATATAAGGTTCGGCGGCTGGTCTGGCTGCGGGCGGCCAGGCTGCCGAAAGCGAAGTAAGCAGCTTTCTTAAGCAGAGGGACAAAGTTGTCCTCCCAATGGATATTATCCCATGCGACGGGGCGCACGATGTCGTAGGTCACGTCATGGCTTTCGTCCAGTTTCGCATGTACAGTTCCGGTGGGAAGCTCAAAGTCTATCTGAAAGAATTCTGTTGACATTTCCTGCGTCTCCATCAGGCGGACCAGGTTCCTGCCGTTGCTGTCCTCGCCTACTCTTGTGATAAGGGCCGGGTCGAGGCCCAGCTTCATCAAATGATATGCAACGTTCATGGGTGCGCCTCCCGGAAGCTTTCCGGTGGGCAGGAGATCCCATAATATCTCCCCATAGCAGACAACGGGATATTTCTTAGTTGGCAAGCTCACAGCAAATTGTTTTAGTTGATTGTATGGTACGGCGCCGGTCCTCAATGCAGGACCAGCGTATGTTCGATCTGTTCCAGCGACCTTCCTTTTGTTTCAGGCATGATCTTCCAGACGAAGATCAATTGTATGAACATCATCAGGCAGAAGAACAAAAAGGTATTACCTCCACCTGCCTTCTCGGCCAGGTAGGGAAAAGTAAAAGCGATGATGGCCGCCATGACCCAATGTGTCGTGCTGCCCAGGGTCTGTCCCTTTGCGCGCACCTGGTTGGGAAATATCTCCGAGATAAATACCCAGATGACAGCTCCCTGCGAAAAGGCGAAGAAGGCGATGTAGACAAACAGGAAAATGGGGACGGCCCTGAAATTCGCCGAATAAAAAGACCAGGAGACCAGGGCCAGGGTTACGATAAGGCCAATGCTGCCGATGAGCATCAGGGAACGTCTGCCCATTTTGTCGATGAAGTTCATGGCCAGCAGGGTGAAAGTGAAATTCACGGCGCCCAGTCCGGCTGTAGACAATAAAGAGGAGCCGGCGCCCAGACCCGTCATATTGAATATGCGCGGCGCATAATAGATAATGGCATTGATCCCGGAGACCTGGTTGAAAATCGCGAACAAAACCGCCAGCATTACCGGGGTCCTGAATCGCCGGGAGAAGAGGGGGGCTTTCTGCAGCGTGGCTTTCTCTTCCTTGCTGGTTTGCACGATGTCGCTGATGATCTGGCCGGCTGTGTCGGGGTTGATCAAATCCATAATTTTCCGGGCTTCCGTTACCTTTCCTTTTTTCGTGATCAGCCAGCGCGGGCTTTCCGGCACGAATGGCAGCAACGCCAGGAACAGGGCGGAAGGAATGGCCTGGATACCCAGCATCAGCCGCCAGGAATGGTTACCCGTCTGTCCGATGAGGTAATTGGAGAGATAGGACACCACGATACCCAAAACCACATTGAACTGGAAAAGGCCTACCAGCTTGCCTCTTCCTGCCGCCGGGGATATCTCCGATATATATATAGGCGCGGTTACGGAAGAGGCGCCGACGCCAAAGCCGCCCAGGAACCGGAAAACCAGGAAGAGCGGCCAGGTACCTGCGAGCGCCGTACCCAGCGAGGATACCAGGTATAAGATGGCTATTCCATAGAGGGTCTTCTTTCTTCCCAGCCGGTCTGCCGGGATGGCTCCCAGCAGGGCGCCGATGACCGTGCCGATGAGTGCAATAGATACGGTAAAACCATGTTGAAAGGTGCCGAGGTTCCAGAATTGCTGGATAGATCTTTCCGCACCGGAAATAACAGCTGTGTCAAACCCGAACAGGAACCCGCCAAGAGCGATAACGATGGACCAGAGGAGGACTTTTTTCCTTTGCATATGGCAATTCAATTCCGGGCAAGATATCCTTTGAGAGAAGGAATATCTTTTGAAATGATACCATGTTCGATCAAAATTGTTCTTTTATGGGAATGTTGGGATAATGTGTTGGTGATAAGTGAATTGTAAAATAGAGTCTTTAGTGTGGGGGAAGCCGTTTATTTAAATTTGTACCTGCTTTTTTAAGATTTGTACCTTTATGGTACGCTTTCGAAAAAAAAGTATACCGGATTATAATCCCATTTTTCGAAAATGGTTCAATTTTGTTCCATGACCAGCTTGCATATGATAAAGTGGCTCATCGCCCTGGTAGGCTTTACTGTAGTTTTTTCATCCTGTTCAAATGCCCCCACTGAAAAGAAATACCGCATAGGTTTTGCGCAATGTACCGGTACGGAGAATTGGAAGAAGGTCACCCTGGAGGGTATGCAGAGGGAGCTGTCCTTTCATCCCGGCACCGAACTCATCTATCGCAGCGCCAATGATAACAGTGATCTGCAGGTCCGGCAGGTGAAGGAACTGCTGGGGATGAACCTCGATATATTACTGGTCTCGCCCAATGAGGCGGCGCCACTCACGTCGGTAGTCGAAGAGGCCTATAACAGCGGTATACCTGTCGTGATCATCGATCGAAAGACATCTTCCGACTTATATACCGCCTTTATCGGCATCAATAATTTCGAGCTGGGCAAAATGGTGGGCAATTATGTCGCCCATCTTTTCCATGATACCACTAATATTATAGAGGTCATCGGGTTGAAGGGATCGACCCCTTCCAGCGACCGGCAACTGGGATTTGAAGAGGGGATACGTTTGAACCCGAAGATACATATCAAGGCCAGGCTGCACGGCGACTGGCTCAAAGATCCGGCGAAAGAGGCGTTCCTTAGGATCAAGGACCAACTGGCGCCTACAGATGTGGTAATTGCGCAAAATGACCCCATGGCATTGGGGGCGTATGAGGTGTACAAGAGCCTGGGAATGGAAGGATCCGTCAAATTCTTTGGAGTGGATGGATTGCCGGGGCCGGGAGGAGGGATACAATTGGTGTCGGACAAGGTACTCCAGGCCACCTTTCTGAATCCCACCGGCGGAGAAGAGGCCATCCAGGTGGCTTTCAAGATACTTGGCAAACAGCCTTTCAGCCGGGAAAATATCCTTCCCTCCATCGTCATTGATTCTACGAATGTGCGGATCATGAAGCTCCAGATGGACAAGATCGACAACCAGCAGCAGGATATTGAAAAACAGTATGCTCTTTTGCAGGAGCAACAAAGGATCTATCACAATCAGCGTAATCTCCTCTATGCTGCCATAACGGGACTGGTCCTGGCCGTCATTTTGGGGAGTATCGCCTTTTTTTCCATGCGGCACAACAGGCGGATCAACGCCAGGCTGGAATCCCAGAACCAGGAAATACTTTTTCAGCGGAATCAGTTACTGGAGATGACGGAGAAGGCCAACGAGGCTACAGCGGCCAAGTTCAGCTTCTTTACGAATATCTCTCATGAGTTCAGGACGCCGCTGACGCTGATCCTGGGGCCGCTGGAAGATGTCCTGTCGTCCCCGAAGCTCCATTTCACGGTGAAGAACAATCTCCAGCTGATCCACCGGAATGCCATGCGGCTTCTCCGGCTGATCAACCAGCTGATGGATTACAGAAAGCTCGAAGGGAATAAGATGAAACTCGGTGCGTCGAACAACAATCTGGGGGAATTTGTGACGGAAATTGCGAATTCCTTCCAGGAGCTGGCCCGTAAAAAGTCGATCACTTTCCAGATAGTCAATAAGTCCCGTGACCTGCGGGTGTGGTTTGACGTCAATATGCTGGATAAGGTGCTGTTCAACCTGCTGTCCAATGCTTTCAAATTCACGCGTGAAGGCGGCTCTATCCAGGTGACTGTCGATGAGGACCCTGCTACGAAAATGGCAATCATTACCGTGGAGGATTCCGGGGTCGGAATGACCGTTGAGGAGGTGGAGCATGCTTTCGAGCCCTTCTTCCAGGGCGACAGGTCCAATTTTACCGGTACAGGACTGGGCCTGGCGCTTTCGAATGAGCTGATCACCCTGCATCACGGTGACATTGCGCTTAAAAGCGAGAAGTGGAAGGGATCAAAGTTCCTGGTCCGGCTTCCCACCGGGAGATCACATCTGCGGTCCGGTGAGATCGTGGAAGATCAGTCGTCCATACCCAGCTATGAAGATATCAGGATATATACGACGGATATCGAGCCGGCGGTCAGCGAGGAAGAAGGAGCCGGCTCCATCGGCAACAAGGACTATTCGATATTGCTTATCGAGGACAATGAAGACTTTCGCGCCTTTCTGAGGAGGCGGCTGGGGACTCATTACGAAGTGCATGAGGCGGACAATGCCACTACGGGTATGGCGATGGCATATGACATCGTACCTGATCTCATCGTTGCAGACATTATCATGCCAGGCCCCGATGGTCTGCATTTGACGGAAACCCTAAAACAGGATATCCGGAGCTCTCACATCCCCATTATCCTGCTGACGGCCAAAAATTCAATCGAAGATCAGATAAAGGGCATCCGGCTGAAAGCGGACGCCTTTATCATAAAACCGTTCAATCTCGAATATCTGGAGGAGACTATCAGGAGCTTGTTGAACAACCGGTCTATCCTTCGCGAACATTACACCAGCGAGCTGCCTACGGTATCCCGGAGCAATTCATCGACCAAGATCGACCGGAAGTTCATCAATGAATTTATTGCCATTGTGGAGAATAATTTAGCCAATGAAGAATTTTCAGTAGACGATATTTGCCGGGAGATCCGGGTATCGAGAGTGCAGCTATACCGGAAGGTAAAGGCCCTGATCGGATACAATGTGAATGATTATATCCTGACCGTGCGTTTGCAGAAAGCCAAGTTCCTGCTGGCCAAAGAGGAGCTCTCTATTGCCGAGGTCGCCTTTAAAGTCGGGTTTTCCTCACAGGCATATTTTTCAACTGTTTTTAAATCGAAATTCTCGCTAACCCCATCCGAATACCGGGAGAAGAAAAAAAGGTGATCGCCTTGAAATTTGCCGTATATTCAGTTCTTCAACAAACTATATGAAGAAAGTATTGCTTGTTTTATGCTTCTGGGCAGGTGTCCTTATGATGGCTTATGCTGCGCCTGCCGATAGTCCCGGGAATATTATCGGCCGTTGGGATATAAGGGTGCACCAGGGGGAACGGGAAGCGCCTTCCTGGCTGGAAGTCCAGCTTTCGGGGGTTAGTACGCTGGTGGGAAGGTTTGTGGCAAGCGGAGGAAGTGCACGGCCTATTTCCAGGGTCAACTTCAGCAATGGGAAGGTCAGCTTTACGATACCGCCGCAATGGGAGAGAGAAGACAGGGATCTTTCCGTGGAAGGGACCCTGCAAGGCGATTCGTTGGTTGGGACCATGGTAACGCCTAATGGTAAGGAGTATTCGTGGGTTGGGCATAGGGCGCCAAAGTTGCAGAGGGAGGCGGCGCCTGTATGGGGAGTGCCGGTGCCGCTTTTTAACGGACATGATATGAATGGATGGCATGCGCTGGGGAATAATCAATGGGTGGTTGAAGGAGGTGTGCTCCGCAGCCCGCATTCGGGGGCCAATCTTGTTACAGATGGGAAGTACAATGATTTCCGGCTGCATATTGAATTCAGGTGTCCCAAGGGGAGCAATAGCGGTGTATACCTGCGTGGACGTTATGAAGTGCAGATAGAGGATGATGAGGGTGATCTACATCCTGCGTTCGATCATCTCAGTGGTGTTTATGGGTTCCTGACACCCAGCGAGAATGCGTCGAAAGGATCGGGGGTATGGCAGTCGTATGATATTACGCTGGTGGGTCGCATGGTGACCGTGGTGCTCAACGGCAAGACCGTGATATGTAACCAGGAGATACCCGGAATTACAGGCGGAGCGTTGGACAGCAGGGAAGGGGAGCCGGGGCCGATCTATCTGCAGGGGGATCATGGGCCTATAGAGTATAGGAATATAAAGATCACGCCGGCAAAATAGTTTTTTTTATTGGTAACATAGAATGCCAATATTGTTGAATAGAATGTAAAGATCAGGCAATCGGTGCTATTGTTTTTTCCGAAACTTAGCATAATACACATTTGATCTGCCTCTATTCACCAAACCTTATCCGTTTATGAGAAAATATCTCATAATAACATGTACGATCTGCCTGCTATTACCTTTCTTACCGACACGAGCGCAAGACACTGCGCGTATTTACGACAAGATCATCCATAGCCCCGACAAATTCTTCGGACTGCTGAATAAAAAGTCGCGGGATTACCAGCAAAAGATCATCAAAGGGACAGATGTCTGTCTGCGAAAATTATCCCGCCGGGAAAAGGAGCTTTTAAAAAAATTACAAGATAAAGACAGTGCCGCTGCCCGGCGGCTATCGCAGGGATCGGACTCCCTGTACCAGGTCTGGCAGCGGCAGCTGAAGACAGGGGGGGTATCCGCGGACGGAGGCCATATGTACAATGGACACCTGGATTCCATACGGACTGCCCTGACCTTCCTGGAGCAAAATAATCTTTTAGGTTCATCGGCGCCGGTGCAGCAGCAACTGACGGGCAGTCTGCAACAGTATGCCCAATTGCAGGGCACGCTGGATCGATCGGATAAGATCAGGCAGCTGGTGGCGGCGAGGCAGCAATACCTGAGCGATCAACTGCAACAATCAGGGCTTGGGCAGGCTGTCAAAGGCATGCAGAGAGAAGTGAGCTATTATCAGCAGCAGGCGAATGAGTACAAGGAAATGTTTGAAAAGCCGGAGAAGATGGAGGCAAAACTATTGGATGTGCTCAGGCGCCAATCCGCCTTTCAGCAATTCTTTAATAAATATTCCCTGTTGGCGGGGATATTCCGGATGCCGGGAGGAGATGGGAATGGGGCTGCCGTTACGGGTATGCAGACCCGCTCCTCGGTGATGCAGGATCTTTCGCAACGCCTGGGTGGGGATGAAGCAGCCCGTCAGGCCATGAGCCAGGGGATGGAACAGGGGCAGCAGCAACTGGATCAGCTGAAGAACAAGATAATGCAGCCGGGAGATGATGAAGGAGGAGGTATGGGTAGGAAGACCGAATTAGGTCTGAATGTGCAAAGCACGAGGACGCATTTTTTTCCGGCCACTACAGACATAGGGCTGAATGTAGGGTACAAGCTTAACAGCAGAAGTGTTGTGGGTATTGGAACGAGCTATAAGATGGGTTGGGGAGAAAATATACAGCATATCCATATCAGCAGCCAGGGAGTGGGGCTCAGGAGCTTTCTCGACTGGAAGCTAAAGGGAAACCTTTGGATCACCGGCGGGGTGGAGATGAATTATCTGAGCGCATTCAGAAGCATCGCCGCATTGAGGAACTACAGCGCCTGGCAGCAAAGCGCTTTGCTGGGGCTTACAAAGAAGATAAGCACCGGGAAGAAACTAAAGGCCAATGTTCAGTTGCTATATGATTTCCTGTATAACCGACAAGTGCCGCAAACGCAGCCATTGCTTTTCCGTGTAGGATACAGCCTTAAATAAAAGACAAGCCTCCATATGAACCTTAGACTATCGCTCTTAACGACCTTATTAAGTATTGCGCTGGGAATGTGTACAGCACCTGCGGGTATGGCACAATTCAAACCCGCGGCGGACCTCGTCCCTTCCACCAATTCGATGAACCTGGGACTTTTTACGGACATGCCGGTGTCGCTGAACAGTGGACTGCCGCAGATCAATGTCCCTGTTTATACCATTAAAGGGAAGGATTTTACTTTGCCCATCTCCCTGAACTATCATGCGGGCGGCGTCAAACCGGAGATCCATCCGTCCTGGGTGGGAATGGGCTGGAGCCTGAATACAGGAGGAAGTATCAACAGGGTGGTGAATGGCCTTCCCGACGAATATGATATCCCTATTTTGAACTGGCCTCATTATGGATATTTTTTCGACCATGGACGCAACAGCCGGAGTGACTGGTCCAGCACTACCTATCTGCAGCGATATGTGTTGAATGACCTTGGATATGATTATGCCCCCGATGTATTCTATTTCTCTTTCCCGGGGCATTCGGGAAAATTTTTCCTGGATGATGGGGGTAACTGGCGGGTAGAATGCGACCAGCCTGTACAGGTGAAATTTGCCGCCAATGATTTTGCGACGCCATATGTCGATTGGTATCTTGAATCCTACAACAACGACATCGGCAGGCTGCTGCCTTTTAATAAATTTACCCTGGTGGACGAGCATGGCGTTCAATATGTTTTTGGCGAAGAGCCTGCCATCGAATACAGCACGGATATCCTCAGCGGTACGGAAAAGACGTTTTTCGCCTCTTCCTGGCAGCTAAGACGGATCATATCCGCCGATGGTGTAGATGTAGTGGAATTCAATTATGAACGGGGACCTTATCAGAGCTTTCTTTATAATAGTATATCCAACAACCGAATAACGGGTTTTCCCAATGGTGTGATGGACCCCGGGTGCAGCAGCTTCTTTTATGGTCTTACCCATGGCGGCAAGATCATGTCACCTGTTTATCTCACCTCCATCACTTATGCCCGCCAAAATTTACGACTGGACTTTCTTACATCTGTCAGCAATGAACTGAGCTATAAGCAGCTGGATTACGTCAATGTGGCCCGGGATGCCACCGGCAGCTCCAGCACGGAAGTCTTTTCGCCTGTCCTGGACGATAATTCTGACATTCCTTATTACGCAGCCCATGGTCTGCCGATGGAACGGTCACAGCGTTTCATATGGTATAAGCTCGACAGGATCAATGTGGTCAATACGAGGAATTCCGCCAACGTCCGTTCGGCAAAGATGACCTATAACAACCTGAGCACGGAGCGGCTGAGATTGTCGAGCGTGGACTTTGCCGACAACGGGGACAATAATATTCAAAATTATACTTTCGGCTACAACACGTCCTCTCTACCGGATTACCTGATGTCCAGGGGCGACCACTGGGGTTTTAACAATGGAGGTCCTCCCTATGCCATTCCGGAGTCGATTAATTTTTACAGCTCCAAGGAGCCGCAGCCTTTTAATTGTCAAAACGGCATCCTGCAGCAGATAACCTATCCTACAGGGGGCATGACTAAATTTGAGTACAGCCTGCACGGTTATTCCGGGGTGGTGAACAGCGATCATGCTACGGTGGATGCCATCAGCGGGACGGCGGGTGGTCTGCGGGTGACGAAGATCACTGAGGTAAGCAATGCAGGGGCCGAGATAGTAAAAAATTATTATTATGTACACAATTACCAGGCAGGGGCTGACCCGGGGACGCTGCCTTCCAGCGGGATACTGGATGCCCTGCCCAAGTACCAGTTTGACATCACCAACGCTGTAGACCTGACGGGCTCCTCTTTCAACTACTCTTTGTTCTGTAGCAATCCCATTATTCCTTTGTCGCATACCAGCTCCGGGCAGCATGTCGGTTATTCGGAAGTGGTGGAGAAAAGAAGCGACGGAGCGTACACCATTTATAAATTTACCAATCACGATAATGGATACGGAGATGATGATGCGGTGAATTCGTGGAACAGGGCGAACGTGCCGTATATTCCCAGAAGCATAAGGGATTTCGAGCGGGGCCGGCCGCTGGAGAAAACGGTGTATGATAAGAATGGAAACCCGATCAGGTCGGAGGTGTATGAATATGACCGTCTGAACGCCGGCATCAATCCTGCCAGGTGTATCGAAGAATCCGTGATGAACATTTGTCCCAATGTAGGAGGCCGGGGATTTGTTTCGCGATCAGCCTACTATCAGTATGATTATCCTTTCGTGATGAAGCGGCTTACGACCAAAACGTATGAGAGCGGGGCCTCATCCCGTTACCTGGCTACTGTCCAGGATTTCACTTATCAGAACCGGCTGGCCAAGACAAGCATTACCACCGACAGCAAGAACGGTCAGCTAAAAACAGAGAAATTTTATCCATGGGAAAGATCGGAAGCTGTCTACACAAGCATGGTACAAAAAAATATGCTTGATTTCCCGGTACAGGAGAATTCTTCCAGGGGCGGCCAGCTGATAAACACCTCCTGGAATGAGTATAACACCTGGGGGAACGGAGGCATCTACCTGGCTGATGAAAAACAGCAGACGGCCGGTGGACCTGTTCAACTGATGAGGCAGGTGGATCAATATGATGTGTCGGGAAATATTATCCAGCAGACGCCGCGTAATGGTTTGCGGGAAAGTTATATCTGGGGCTATAACAGGAAGTTTCCCATTGCACAGGTGACCAATGCTTCCGCGGGTGAGATCTTCCACACCAGCTTTGAGGAGGGGACAGGCTGGGATAGCTATATGACAGCTTATGATAATACCCGTTCGCATTCCGGGAGCTATTCCGGGAGGATCGACAAACCCTCGTCGGGCGAGCAGGTGTCCATGGGGGCCAACTGGCTGAATGTCACACTCAGCGGGCCTACCAAATATAAATATTCGGGATGGGCCTACAGCAATGGACCGAGCGTAGATCTTTTTCTTTTTATGAAGCGGGCGGGTGAGACAGGTTATTTCAGCTATGTGGACGCCACTTCCACTACTGTTACCGGATCGTGGGTGTACCTGGAGAAAGAGTTTACCGTTCCGGCGGATGTCACGCAATTGAATATACGGGTAGACAACAATGGCGGCGGCAGTGTATGGTTCGACGATATACGGCTTTGTCCTTCGGCTGCGCAGATGACCACCTATACCTATGAGCCGCTGATTGGCATGACCAGCAGCAGTGATGTGAATAACAAGGTAACCTATTATGAATATGACGGGTTTCAGCGGCTGTTGAGGATACGGGATGACCATTCGAATATCCTGAAACAATTCGAGTATAAGTACCGGTATCTGCCGCATGATCCTACGCCCAACTGGCAGGCGACAGGCAATGTTCGTTGTCAGACGGGGTCAGGGTATAATACGGGGCACCAGGAACAAGAGCAAAAGGACAACAACGTTTACAGCTCTTCGTGGAATACTACGCGGTGGGTGGATATAGGTGTGAATACGGGCGCATGTCCTGTGACGCCGGACTGGCAGGTGACGGGAAATTACCGGTGCCAAAAGAATGGTTCGGGCCAGAATACGGGGCACCAGGAGCAAGAGCAGCGGGATAATAATCCTTACAGCGGGCAAGGGACGAGATGGGTGGACATCGGGGCTAATACGTCAGCCTGTCCTGTGGTGTATGCGCGGGTGGATTATGACAACGGGTATTATGACGGCAATGGATTTTATCATGCGAATATAATATTGAGGTTCTTTTCAAACCCTGCCGGGACGAATGCGATGTCCGTCGTCAATCTCCCTTACAGCGTTCATGTTCATCATGACTGGGGCCCTCAGGATTATAATTTCAATGGAACAGCCAACGGGACTTCCGTTGTCATTCAAAATGACGCGGTGTTGAACGAGTTCGATATGAACTGCGACCCCAATAACGATGTTTGCAGCCCGTACAACATCTATTATACTTTAAACTTCAGCAGCGCTTATATAACCATTTATTAGCCTTATACTATTATATATGAGACTACAATTATTTTTCCTGTTATTTGTTCTGGGTGCATCACCCTGGCTTTCATCCCGTGCCCAGAATAAGCCTGGTGGATATTCCGCCGCCATGACCGTGAATTACATCCGGGCCTGGGATGCGCAGGCGCCCGAGACGGATCCCGCCACGCTGGTGACGCGACCCCTTCGGGATGTGAACCTGCATATCCAATATTTCGACGGACTGGGAAGAGGTCTGCAGACCGTGACGAGACAGGGATCGATGGTCTCGGGTCAATCGCCTGTGGACCTGGTGGCGCCCGTAGTATATGATGAGATGGGGCGGGAGGTATATAAATACCTGCCTTTTGCGGCCAACGGAACCGGCAATAATACTTCGGTGAGTGACGGGAATTTCAAGCTGAACCCTTTCGATGAGCAGGTGAGCTTTTACAACGGTCTGTTATCGGGACAGCCTGGAGAGACCAATGTGGGGGTCAATCAATGGACCTGGGCGTACAAGAAGACCAATTATGAACCTTCCGCACTCGACAGGGTTTCCGAAGACTATGGGCCGGGTAGCAACTGGGTGGGCAGCGAGACAGGGGCCAGGCGCTCTAAAGCTACTCAATACCGTGTTAATACTGCTGTCGATGAGGTTCGAATATGGAATGTCGCCAACAGCGGCGCCCTGGATCAATTCGGTAGTTATTCCTCTCCGGATATTTACCCGGCCGGTCAGCTGTATAAGAATATAACGACGGATGAGCAGGGCAAACAAGTGATCGAGTTTAAGAATAATGAGGGGAAGGTTATATTAAAGAAAGTACAGCTTACTGCTTCTGCGGATGATGGCAACGGCATTGGTCACAGCGGCTGGATATGCACTTATTATATTTATGATGATCTTAACCAGCTGCGGGCGGTGCTGCAGCCGGCGGCGGTAGAACAACTGCCGGGAAATGGCTGGCAGTTGAACTCTGCAATGCTCACAGGGCTGGCGTTCCGGTTTGAATATGACGACCTGCACCGGATGATAATGAAACAGGCACCGGGCGCCCAACCCGTGTATATGGTATATGACAGGTGGGACAGGCTGATATTGACCCAGGATGGGAACCTGCGGCCCAATAATCAATGGCTATTCACGAAATACGATCAGCATAACCGTCCTGTGATGACCGGGATCCATTATGATCCCACTAATGTCGGTCTGATTGCCATCATCAACCATGTAAAAGCAAATGAAAGCTGGCTGGGACGGTATGAGAATGTAGATCTCTCCACCACTTATGGTTATACTACCACGCAGACCTATCCATATGGTACAGCTCCCAATGTAATGACTGTGACCTATTACGATGATTATCTCTGGACGGGAAACGTCAATACTGCATTACGGAATTTCGACAACAGCAGGAACGGTGAATTCAATACGAGTCTGAATTCCGCTCCATTGTATGCACAACCATTACAGCAGGAGGTGAGGACGACAGGGCTGAACACCGGGTCGATGAGCAGGGTACTGGGGACGAGCAACCAGTTTATCACCACCGTACACTATTATGATGAGAAGGGGAGGGCCATACAGGATAAAACATTGAATTTCACCGGAGGGATTGATGTTACGACAACACAGTACAGCTTTAACGGAAAACCGTTGATCATGATGGCGCAGCAGCAGAAAGCCGGCGGCAATACACAAACACAGGAAGTGTGGACGAGATATACTTATGATGATCTGTGGCGTATCATGCAAACGGATAAGCGTATAAGGAGTACGGTGGTCAATTCCAATGCAATGGGCAACTGGGTTACTATTTCCCGGCAAACTTATGATGCTCTTGGGCGGAAGGCAGGCAAGAGTATCGGCAATAAACCGGGGACAGGAACTGCGCTCGCTTCGCTCGATTACCAGTATAATGTCAGGGATTGGCTGCTGTCGGTCAATAAAGATTATCTGTCGGGGAGCCAGGCGGACCGTTATTTTGGGATCCAGCTGGGATATGACAAGGATGGGGTCAGCACTTTTGCCAGCAAGCGGTATGACGGAAGCATTGCCGGCACCATCTGGAAAAGCGAAGGGGACCAGGAAGTGCGTAAATATGATCTTTCCTATGATGCCGCCAATCGCCTGATGAAGGCGGATTTTTCTGATAACAAGGGGTATGATTTCAGCATGCGGCTGGGTAATGGGACAGACCCGACTACCGCGTACGATGCCAATGGTAATATCAGGGCGATGTGGCAAAAGGGTATGAAGGCAGGTGCGGCTACAGTCATCGATGATCTGACTTACCGGTATGCCGGCAGCAGTAACCAGTTGGGAGCCGTATGGGATGGTATCTCGGATCCTTCCGGTAAGCTGGGGGATTTTAAGGAATCGACGCAGAATAAAACCGATAATGCCAATGGTATAGATGACTATGCTTACGACAATAATGGTAATGTGGTGTCGGATAAGAATAAGAACATTACGGGGATCGTCTACAACTATCTGAACCTTCCCCAGACGATCACCGTCAATAATCCCGGTGGATCTGCAGGTACGATCACCTATACCTATGATGCGGGAGGTGACAAACTGATAAAGACCGTCAATGAGCCGGCTTCGGCGGCAAATAACAATGCCGGGAAAACGGTGACGACCACTTATCTGAAAGGAGCGGTATATGAAGAGACGGTGTTTACGGATGGGACGCCTCCCATCCTTCCCACCTTGCAGTTCATCCAGCATGAAGAGGGCCGGATCCGATTTGTGCCTGCAGGCGCGGGTACCTGTACGGCATTGCCCGATCGCCTGGTATTCGATTATTTCCTCAAAGATCACCTGGACAACACCCGCATGGTAGTCACCGAGCAGAGTGAGCCTGTGTGTTATATTCCTGCAACGGTGGAGGATAGCCGGCAAACCAATGAACGAAAGGTCTATGATATCGACGATCCCCGGAGAAAGGATGTCAGCCTGGTGAATGGCGCGAATAACTATCCACAGTTCGAGGCCAAGATATACCAGGTACATGGAGGTATACAGGGTCAGCGGGCAGGGCTGGGGGTGGTGCTGAAGGTGATGGCGGGTGACAGGGTGCAGATGTCCGTACAATCCTATTACGATCTGACCGGCGGTACCCTGGGCCAGCCGGTGAACATGGCTTTGACTGAACTGTTCTCTGCCTTGTCCGGCAGCGCTATCGGTATTTCCAAGGGGGTGAGTCCGGCGGATCTGGAAGGGCGCCAGTCCGGCACAGGCATCAGCAATTTTATCGGTCAGCATGGCGAAGGACCCACCCGGCCGAAGGCATACTTTAACTACATTTTATTCGATAACCAATTCAAATACCTGGATGGGAATGCCGACCCTGTAGTGGCCGGCGGCGGTTATAAATTGCATAGCGCCTGGCTGGGCAACGGCATTACTGTTGCCAAAAGCGGATATATGTATATTTATGTCAGTAATGAGAGCAATATGCCTGTATATTTCGATAACCTGACGGTGACGCACACACCCGGTCCTATCCTGGAGGAGACGCATTATTATCCTTTTGGGCTGACAATGGAAGGCATCAGCTCTGTGGCGCTCAGAGGTGACTACAAGGGAAATAAATACCAGTACAATGGAAAGGAGAAGCAGTCCAAAGAATTCAGTGACGGCGCCGGACTTGAATGGTATGACTATGGGGCAAGGATGTATGATCCGCAGACAGGCCGGTGGCAGAGGATGGATGGCAAGGCAGACCTTTATTTCGCTACTTCGCCGTATGTGTATGCTTTAAATCAACCTACGAGCGCCATCGACCCTGATGGCAACCTTGTCATATTTATCAATGGAAATCATTTTAGTCTTTGGGCGCCCGGCGCGAGTTATTGGGACCAGGAAATAAAAGAGTATAAGACCGACCCTTACAGATCCACTATCTGGAATCCGCAGGGGGGATATAATGTGATAAGGCACAGGCATTTCGACCAGGAGGTAATGGCCCAGCTGAAAGATAATCATACGCCCCGGTACTACGACGGCTCATTAGGAGGATGGCAGCCTATGGCCGGAGGGATCGCCAGCTCTGCCGCAGGCCGGATGCTGATAGGATATCTTCAGGGCAAGATAGATGCCAAATCGATCATTGACAATTTAGAGAGGGACAAGAACAATAATATCGTAGAAACGATAAAGGTCGTGACCCACAGCATGGGCGGGGCCTATGGCAAGGGATTTGTAGCAGCATTGAAGGAATATATCAAGACCCTTCCGGTGGAAGTGCAAAAGCAGATAAAGATTACACTGGTAGCCGATTTTGATCCATTTCAGGCCGGGGACATAATGGCAGACCCGGATATTAAAACGGAGCAATACGAACATAAGAATTTTTGGAACATTTTTGGTATGGGATGGCTGGCGAATGAAGAGGAGCAGGGGCTGGACAAGAAAAATATCCATACAAATACGGGTACGAGTACGGATCACTCTATTTTCAGCTTTTTCAATGACATTAGCTCTTTGGCTGAAGGAAAGTATGTATGGGATGAAGTCAATAGCAAATGGGTCCTCCAACAGTAGATTATGCATAAGAGAACGCTGTTTTTCATTATTATTATTGCCGCGGCGGGCTTGCTCTTCGGGTATTTGAAATTGCGTAAATGGACAGATACTCCCGGGAAGTTCTTAAACCAAACACTTGTGGAAAAGGGTGTGTATACCCGGGACAGTGTCAGGCTTATGGCCGGGTTAAGAGTGCGCTTACAGGAACATGAAGGGTTTTTTAATAACACGGCTTATTTTGATGGGACGCAGCCGAAGATTGATACCATTATCTACAGTCCTGACCTCAGCAAATTGGGAGTGCTGGTACTTGTGAAGAATCCGACAAGCCGGCAACTGGTTCCTGATAAGGGGTCGGACTGGTATTATGATGCCACGTGTTACCTGGCTGTACGGCGGGGAGATTCCCTGTTATTGGCCTGGATAGGTCCGAATTTCAGCAATTCCCCCAGCGAGCAGGCCGTATCTGAAGATATCAGGGATGCCTGTTTTAAATATTTTGTTTCGCAGGACACTAATAGTGTATATAAGTATAATTTAAATGACATTCGTTTTTGGAACTCTCCTATATGGAAGAAAGTGGAAAAAGAGATCGAGCGTAAGTAAGTGTATGTTTGCATTTTCAGATCTTTCTTTTTATATTGGCGTATCCAATTATTATATGAAAAAGTTACTTCTTAGTTTACTATTTCTTCCTTTTGCCAAGATGGGGCCGACAAATTCCGTCGAAATACGCGGCGGTAAATGGCCGATCAACATGGAGTCGGATGGCCGCAGCTATTTACTCATTTTCCGTAATCAGCAGGTGATGGTGGAGGAGGTGTATGACACCGTGGAATTTGCCAATAGACGACAGCTGGTCTTTTTGGATTCGGCGCTGGCGGTCCTCAAGCGAGGGAATGACGGCGACGAGGCAACTTTTACTACTTACAGCGTCAAGCGCGCAGATACGAAGTTTGACGGCAGATGGTATATTTTACGAACGAAGTATTCATCCACCGACTTCCGCCAACAGGAAGCCGATGCGTTTGTCAAGGCTATCAGGAGCTTTTGAGGGGGGGCATTTTCTTATCCCCGTACTACAATAAATTGGAGTTTTTATCCGTTTTTATTATTCGTCGATAGTTGATTCTAATACCTTAGAAACTAGCATAGTATGAAAAAAATTGTTTTTCTTTCTGCATTTTTACCCTTTATTGCAGCAAAAACAAAAGCTCAATTTACTATTACGAATACTTCCACCATTACCATCGCTGATCTGCGGAGCGGAGACTGGCCGCTGCGGTTGGAGCGTATCGTGAAGAAGAATGACACTATTTACATGCTGAGCTTCCGGGATAAGCAGTATCCCAATGTTCATAATATATCCACGTTGAAGTTTGGGGACCTGACTCAATTGCGCTATCTCCAGCAGGGCCTGAGCTATCTCATGACCTCAGACGATGGAACAGAGGCGAATTACAAAGCTTTTTCCATCAAGCGGACGGATGACAAGGCTTTAGATCCCAGGACCAAGAAGAAAGTGGTGAAGTATACCCTTGTCTGTAAGGAAGAAGGGGATGTCACCGATATCCAGCAAGGCGAGGCAGATGCGCTGATAAAAGCTATCCAGAAACTTTAGAGTTCGATTTATTGTACAAAAAAAAGCGCCGTTGCCGGCGCTTTCCTGTATTGATTGTTTTTAGGCGACTAGGCTAATTCAACCTCTACGACTTTAGCGGATTTTACCGTCTTGATGATCCGTGCGGCAACCTTGTAGGGGTCAGCGGCGCTATTAGGGCGACGGTCTTCGAGCCAGCCTTTCCAGCCTTTTTCTACGGTACCGATGGGGATGCGGATGGATGCACCGCGATCGGATACGCCGAATTTGAATTCGTCGATGGCAGCAGTTTCGTGCTTGCCGGTGAGACGGAGGTGGTTATCGGGGCCGTAGACTTCGATGTGCTCCTGGATGACGGGGCGGAAAGCTTCACAAATCGTCTCATAGATCTCGCGGCTGCCGGCGGTTCTCAGCAGGGTGTTGGAGAAGTTAGCGTGCATGCCGCTACCGTTCCAGTCGAGGTTACCCAGGGGTTTGCAATGCCAGTTGATGGAGATACCGTATTTTTCACCGATGCGCTCCAGGATATAGCGGGCGATCCATACCTGGTCGCCGGCTGCCTTGGCGCCTTTAGCGAAGATCTGGAATTCCCATTGGCCTGTGGCCACTTCGGCGTTGATACCTTCTACATTAAGACCTGCGTCCAGACAAGCGTCCAGGTGTTCTTCCACCATGTCACGGCCATAGGCGTTACTGGCGCCTACTGAGCAGTAATAAGGGCCTTGGGGGCGGGGATAACCGCCTTCGGGGAAGCCCAGGGGTTTATCGGTTTCGGGGTTCCACAGGAAGTATTCCTGTTCGAATCCAAACCAGAAGTCGTTGTCGTCGTCGTTGATCAATGCCCTGCCATTGCTGGGGTGGGGTTTGCCATTGGGGCTGAGTACTTCACACATTACCAGGTAACCGTTCTTCCGCTGAGGGTCTTTTACCAGGTATACGGGTTTCAATAAGCAGTCCGAAGAGCCGCCGGGGGCCTGTTCGGTAGAAGATCCGTCGAAGCTCCACATTGGGACGTCCTCCAGTTTACCGGAGAAGTCTTTTTCAATCTTTGTTTTGCTGCGCAAACTTTGGATGGGTTGATATCCATCGAGCCAGATATACTCAAGTTTTGCAATGGACATAGTGCACTGTTTTTTTTATGTGATAGAATGTACTTACTTACTACTTTTTTCGAATCTAAAGGGTCAGGTCAGTCGATTAGTAAGTTTTCCAGCAAGCGTAGGTCTAGTATTCGTTGCCGGGATATTTGGATTTTTAGGTGGTGCAAAAGGTACTACCTGGGTTGCCCATCGGAATGAACAGCGGCAGGCAATACCTTTTTTTAATGCACTTTACAGCAAGACGAAAATATAAAATTTTTTATATCGAAAAATATTATAAAAATTTAATATGAATACAAGGAGGGGATTTGGGGGCTGTTTTGTTCGAAAATTTATTAAAATAATAATAAATCAGCTTTTAAATAAATTATGTTCATGTAAAAGCGTGATATTTATCATATATATAATTATTTAATATTTATGGGCATTATTCGCGATGACAGGTCGTTTTAATCGTGTAAGCAACAGATATTCAAGGATGTTGGCGTGTTTGATGTATCTTCAGCTCTATGAATATTTATCTGAGAGTTAACATTGGGATGCTTCTTTTCTTCCTGGTCTGTTCGTCTGCCCGGGGCCAGGACCGTTCCGGCAATCCTGTCTTCCCCGGCTGGTACGCAGATCCTGAAACAGCTGTCTTCGGCCATAATTATTGGATATATCCTACTTATTCTGCGAAATACAGGGACCAGGTGTTCTTCGACGCTTTTTCATCACCGGACCTGGTGCACTGGGAAAAGCATGCACATATTGTAGATACCGGCGCTATCCATTGGGCAAAACGGGCCATGTGGGCGCCTGCGATCACACAAAAGGACAGTAAATATTATTTCTTCTTTGCCGCTAACGATATACAAAATGATTCCACCGTCGGTGGGATTGGCGTGGCTGTGGCTGACAAGCCCGAGGGACCATATAAGGATTACTTAGGCCGGCCACTCATCGATAAATTTCACAATGGGGCACAGCCGATCGATCAGGCTATCTTTAAGGACAAGGATGGCTCCTGGTATATGATCTATGGCGGGTGGCGGCATTGTAATATTGTGCGGTTAAAGCCGGATTTTACGGGGCTGATCCCTTTTGCCGACGGAACAGTATTTAAAGAGATCACGCCTGAGGGTTATGTGGAAGGTCCGTACATGATCTACCGGAAAGGGAAATATTATTTTATGTGGTCCGAAGGCGGGTGGGGCGGTCCTGATTATTCAGTAGCCTATGCGATGGCGGATAGCCCGATGGGACCTTTTAAACGTATCGGTAAGATATTACAGCAGGATATGCAGGTGGCGACAGGGGCGGGGCATCATTCCGTGCTGCATATTCCGGGTACCGATGATTATTATATTGTTTACCACAGGAGACCGTTGAGTGAGACGGATGCGAATCACCGGGTGACGTGTATCGATAAAATGGAGTTTGATGGGGATGGCCTGATCAAGCCCGTGAAGATTACGAAGGAAGGGGTGGCTGCAAGGAGTTTGAAATAGCATATTACGTAGTTGCGCATAATCATGCATCGAAAGCGGTGGTAAAGTTGTCAATAGGGAGGAGTTCCTTCGGCTACACGGATGAGTCCATCCGGGTCTTCCATAATATGGCACTGGTAAAAGCAAAACAAGGGCCGTTTTTCACTGTCAACATTTATCAAACCTGGGGTGTTTGGGTAAAATCATCTAACGTGTCAGCCTGTACATAAACACCGCAGCCCGCTGGATGAGGAGGGGATATTCCTTTAGGTTGATGGTTTCCCCTGCCTTATGGGCGCCACTGCCGGAAGCCCCCAGACCGTCGAGGCAATCCATATATTGCGCGATATCCGAAATATCGCCGGCGCCCCTGGCTCCGGGATCTCCTGCCACTGTCCCGCCAATGCCCATGTCACGGGTGACCTTATCCAATTGGGTCACCAGCGCAAGATTGCCGGCTGTAGGTTCCATTGCAGGAAGCCCGTCGGTAAAGCTGATGGTAGCTTGTGTGCCGGGAAGGTTTGTAGCAACGATGGCCGTCATTTTTTCACGGGCAGCATTTTTCCGGGCTTCTGAAAGAAAGCGCAGGTCGCCGGTGACATGCGCCGAGGGTGAGATGATATTTGTCTTGCCCAGCGCTTCGCCGCGGGCGTCCTGGTCGGAGAGCTTTACTCCCGAGCCACCTACGATGAGGCCTGGATTAAAAGTGAGATATTGTTCATGACCCAGCTGTTCCCTAAAGGTATTAAGGATCCGGGCGGCCTCATAAATGGCGCCAAAACCGGCGGAGTCGGTAAACACCTGTGAGGAATGACCTGTCCGGGCCGTTACATCCAATGCCCAACCGCTGGCGCCCCGGCGGGCGGCAGCCACGGTATGCAGACCCATGGCCGACTCGAAGCCAAGGGCAATGTCGCATGTCTTTGCTCTTTCGACAAATTCCTTACGGGCTACGTTATGGGGAAAACCGGATCGTTCCTCGTCGCCCGTAAAATAAGCGACGATGTTCATGTCCTTTAGCTGTCCGCCTGCCTGTAAAGCCTGCAGCGCGGCGATCATCACCACATCTCCTCCTTTCATATCATTGACTCCCTGGCCTGTGGCGGTGGTGTCATTGAGGACGGTGTATGGACCGGCGGGCATATCCGGCTCAAAAACGGTGTCCAGGTGACCGATGAGAAAAAGCTTTTTACCCTTTTTACCTTTATGAGTGGCCACCAGGTGACCGGCCCGGTGAAGGGAATCGGGCTCGGCTACCCACTCGATGGTAAATCCGAGCTTTTCCAGAATTTCTCCATAGAGGTCGCCTACCTTTTTTACACCAGGGATGTTCAACGTCCCGCTGTTGATATTTACTGATTGGATCAGCAGCTGCATAGTGGCATCCATGTGATCATTGATATAGGCAATGGCTTTCTTTTCGGGGGCCGTCAGCTGCGCCTTTACGGCGGATGCGGAAAAGACAATACAGCAGAATAAAAAGGGGATGGTTTTTCTCATGATATACGAATATATTAAACCTGGCCGTCTTTTGGAGGTCTATGGGGCTATGCAACTACGATTTTTTACGACAATATTGTTTATCCTGGCGGTGACGGCAGGCCGGGCGCAGGACAAGGATAAGCTGGACCAGTGGCTGGACGACCATGCCAGGGAAATGGGAGGAAGAGCTATGCTGGTGGTATGGAAGGATGGCCAGGTGGTGTATAGTCAATCGGTCAATGAAATGACCCGGCGACAGAAAATGGCAAATAAATTCGTCGCCCGACGACAGAAGAAAGAGGCAAACCTCGATGATTATACCATGACCACACGTCAGCCGATAGCCAGCTGCAGTAAATGGCTCAGCGCTGCCCTGGCGATGACGTTTGTAGACGAGGGCAAGCTGGCTCTCTCCGACACGGTAGGTAAATATCTGCCCGTTCTTTCAGCACATGGAAAAGGTAATATCACTATCAGCCAATGTCTCAGCCATCTCACGGGGATCAATGAACCTCCTTTGAAGGAAAGTCTGAAGGATATGCGTAACGTCGGCAGTATGGATGAAGCCATCCGGTATATCGCGGACATGCCTATGGAAGGACAGCCGGGAAAGGTCTTTCATTACAGCAATGCGGGATTGCAGATAGTGGGAGCGGTGATCGAAAAGATCGGTGGCAAAAGCTTCGAGGATCTCTTTGCCGAGCGGATCGCGCAACCCTTACATTTGAAAAATACGGATTTTGGACATGGGCGGGTGGCTTTGCCGGCAGGAGGAGCCAGCAGCACACCGGAAGATTATATCAACTTCCTTGTCATGATCTTTCAAAAAGGAGTGTTTGAAGGGCACCGGGTGCTGAGTGAAAGAAGTATTGCTGAAATGCAGGTGGATAGGATTGCGCAGGATGTAAAGGTCGCTTATTCTCCTGTCCCGATGGAAAATATCGGTTATGGCTATGGAGAATGGGTGGTAAAGCCTGACGGCGAGACAGTGACGAGCCCGGGTCTCTTCGGCAGCATACCCTGGGTGGATAACGGTAAAGGTTATTGTGCTTTTTTGATGACCTTTTACATAAAAAATGATAACAGGGAGGCCCGGTTCAAAGAGCTAAAGCAGTTGGTGGATGCCAGTCTCTAGCCTCTGAATGCAGAAGGCGTCATGTGGGTCTGCTTTTTAAAAAAATGATTAAAGTGCGCAGGCTCTTCAAAACCCAGGCAGTAGCTGATTTCGGAGATATTCCAATCAGTGTGCCGGAGAAGGGCTTTTGCTTCGCTGGCCAGTCTTTCCAAAATATGTGATGTGGTGGTCTTGCCCGTGCTGATCTTGATAGCGCGGTTGAGGTGGTTGACATGGACATTCAACTGTTCGGCAAAGTCCCTGGCGCTGCGAAGCTCGAACTGTTGTGAAGGCGACTCGATGGGGAATTGACGTTCCAGCAGCTCAGTAAATACAGCCGTGATCCTTGTGTTGGCATCCATATGCTGGTAGAGCGCTTCTGCCGGCTGCATCTTCAGCGCATAGTGCACCATCTCCATGATAAAGTTGCGGATGAGATCGAATTTGAAGCGATAGTCCGACCGCAGCTCTTCCAACATTTTTTCAAAAACGTTACTGACATTCTTGTCCTGTGTCAGATCGAGCATGTAGGCCGGCTTCCCACCCGGCGCATACATAGGGAGCTCGCGCAGACTGAGGCGCATGTGTTCGCTGAAGAACTCTTCCTTGAAGATGCAGAAATAGCCGGAGAAGGGTTTTTCCTCGCCCACGTGTTCGAAGGTATAAGGAACGCGGGGGTTAAAGAACAGCAATGTCGGTCCGGAAACCTCCAAACTCTTATCCGCATAATGATAAATATAATGACCGCGTATTAGAGATATCTTATAGTAATCGCGGCGGGCGTAGCGGACGGGCTTTCCTGTCTGGGCAAGCTCATCCATCCTGAACGCATTGAAATGACCCACCTCATTTTCCAGGTTTCCCGGGACGCCAAGGCTTTTATTGCGATAGAAGTCTGCGATAGTTTCTACGTTCGACATTGCTGTGGTCCTTGTGTTTGTTTTTAGTTCTTCTATTTACGATCTCTCCCCTGCCATTCCAGCATCCAGCCGGGATATTCGGGCGCCAGCTTGCTGACAGTGTCCAGTTTTTCCAATTCGGCAGCGTCCAGTTTCAGATCGATGGCTTTGAGGTTGTCTTCCAATTGTTGCGGCCGTTTGGCGCCGATGATGACAGTGGTTACTACGGTTTGATGGAGCAGCCAGGCAAGGGCTACCTGTGCTACGGATACATTTTTCGTTTTGGCGATCTCCCCCATGACGTCAACGATATCGTATACTTTTTCCCTGTTGACCGGAGGGAAATCGAAGTTGACGCGGCGGCCTTCTTCCGGAGCGCTTTGGCGAGTATATTTACCGCTGAGTAGTCCTCCTGCCAGGGGGCTCCATACCATCAGGCCCATCTGCTGGTCTTTCAATAAAGGTACGATTTCTCTTTCTATATCGCGGCCGGCGATGGTATAGTAGGCTTGCAGCGAAACAAACCTGGGATAGTCGTGCAGTTCGGAGATACCCTGGGCTTTCATGATGTGCCAGGCGGACAGGTTGCTGCAGCCGATGTAACGGATTTTCCCGCTGGTGACGAGGGTATCCAGTGCCGCGAGAGTTTCTTCCAGGGGTGTCAGTGGGTCGAAGCCATGTATCTGGTACAGATCGATATAATCGGTTTGCAGACGGCGAAGACTCTCTTCCACCTGGTGGAGGATGTGTTTGCGGGTAAGACCTATCTGGTTGGGACCTTCGCCTACCTTGCCTCTTACTTTTGTAGCGATGATCAGGTCGTCGCGGTGCAGACCCAGGTTGCGTATCGCCGTACCCGTCATCTGTTCGCTCAATCCTTCGCTATAAACGTTGGCCGTGTCGATAAAGTTGATGCCCGCTTCTATGGATCGTTTGACCAATGCGTCTACTTCGTCCTGTGGCAGGGTGCCAATGGCCGTCCAGAATCCTTTGCCGCCAAAGGTCATGGTGCCCAGGCAAAGTTCGGAGACCTTCAGCCCCGTGTTACCTAGCAAATTGTACTTCATTATTTGTATGTTTTTGAATTTTTAAGGGCTCAGCGTGATTGTCCAGTAACAGCAACCGTGGTGGCTGTGGGTCATCGGCCAGCCGGATAAAGCCCGCGGCAACTGCTGCATGGTCATCGAGCCGTATATCCTCCAGTGTAAAATATTCCCTTGCCCAGAGCTGTGTCTGAAAGGCGGCTGGAGCGACTACTGTGATGTGTATGTTGGGATTGCAGAGCTCTTCCACGAGGATATCCGACACCCCCAGGACGGCGTGCTTGGCGGCTGCATACAGATCGATGTCAGTGGCAGCGACGCAGGCTGACAGAGAGGATATGTTGAGGATATATCCCGAGCCCTGTTGTTTCAGATAGGGCAATACCTTCTGCATGACGGTGATGGGCGCCACCGTGTATATGGCAAAACATCTGTCGATGACGGCCGGTCCCAACCCGTCCACAGTGCCATGCACCGGGTACCCTGCGTTGTTGACGACTACGTCGATACGGCCAAAAGTCTTGCTGGTGGCGGCAAGGGCCTCTTCTATTGCATGCTCATCCGTGAGGTCGACCTGTATGGGCAGGAAGTTCCCCGCTAAGGCAGTGATGTGGCGGGAGAGATTTGTGAGTGACCGGGTGGTAGCAGCCACCTGATCGCCTCTTTCCAGCAGCTGCCGCACAAAAGCTAATCCAAGCCCACGAGAAGTGCCTGTGATAAACCATACTTTTTTGTTTTGCATGTGATCGGTGGTTTTAAGACCCAAAATTAGGATGGAGAGAGGGGGTGACAGTTATTCCATTCAAACCAATACTTGCAAAATTCAAACAATTGAGGGATTGGAGGGGAATGTATAAATTTATTGTAACTTTCTGTTATATGGCGCTAAAAGATATCTACCCCTGGTATACCCGGCAGCGAGCTTCCGTTCAGGCGACGCTGATATTCTTTGGTACGCTACTGCTGATATTCCTCTGCTTCGAGCTGATCTTATTGGGTGTGAACGGCATGAGCAATAAAGTCATGGATCCTGTCTATCAAGCAGAAAATACATTGAATAAGGGTATCAGCGACCTTAAAAAGCCCGCGGTCCTTACCTCGGCTTATTTTACTGTCTTTAAGACGCAATACGAGATCATGCGGCAGCGGAAGGAGCATCATTTAAAGCTGGCCATCATCTTTTTTCGGAATTACTACAGCGTCCTGATCCTTACGATGTTTATTTCCTGTATCGGAGGTGTCACCTTGTTTGTCATGATCAATAAGGGATGGACGAATGCCGGCGTCACGCTGCAATCCTTCTTTTTATCCCTTGTATGTGCCACCACCTATCTAGGTTTTTTCCCGCTGGTGTTTAAACAGGAGAGTAACTTTAACGAGAACATGCAGTATTATGAAAGCTATACCAAGGCCGAGCTCGGTATTTACCACCAGCTGGTGAGCCTGCAAAACCCCCGATTTCAACCATTGTCGGATTCTTTAAAAATTGCCGGTAATTCGCTGGACAGCGTCAATTATCATGTCGTTGATTCGATGATCGCGCACAATGGCGTTGTCCTGAGTGAGCTGACCAATTACGTCTTTAGCATCGATGCAAAGCAGGTGAAAGGAATTGCGGATGTAAAGAAGATGATCGATAATGCGATCTCGGCCGGTAAAGATAGTACCAAGTCGAATTAAGGCTTACTCCGTCCTCAGGCTCTTCACCGGGTTGGCCAGCGCCGCCCGGATGCTCTGGTATCCTATGGTAACCATGGCAACGCCTGCGATGATCAGTAATCCTGATATAAATAACCAGGGGCCCATCGTGATGTGATATTTAAAGTCACGCAGCCATATGTTCATGAGCCACCAGGCCAGTGGCGCGGCGATCAAAAAAGCAATGAAAATAAGACGGGCGAATTCTTTTCCGAAGATCCATAGTATTCCGGCTATGGTGCTGCCCAGTACTTTCCGGATGCCGATCTCCTTTGTTTTTTGGGCAACCATAAAAGCCACCAGGCCGTAAAGGCCCAGACAGCCGATGAGGATGGCGATGAAGGAGAAGGCGCGGACTAATCTAAGCATGGTCTGTTCCACCTGGTAGAAGCTGTTGATGGACTCATCCAGGAAATGGTATTCATACAGTTTATCCGGGAATGCGCTGATCCATGTCTTTTCCAGGGCGGGCATGACGGATCTTATCCGGCCGGCATTGAGCTTTACGGCGTATAAGCGGTATGAGACTGTGTAGGGCGTAATACAGACGGCATTGATGTCCTCGTGGAGGCTGTGATCATGGAAGTCCTTTACTACTCCGGTAATGGTGATATTGACGTCTCCATTGAAATTTATCTTTTTGCCGAGGGCTTCTTCCGGGGACTTTAGCAGTAACTTTTTGACCATGGTTTCATTGATGATGCCTTCCCTGACACTGTCTGAAGGCGCCGTAGGGAAGAAGTTCCTGCCTGCTATCAGCTGGACGCCAAAAGTGGATAGATATTGGTCGTCGGCGGCTTTTATGCTGACCCGGAACAGTTCCGGCTCACTGCGTGTATCAAAGCGAATATTCGTATGCCAGCTGTCTTCCGACGAAGGCGCCGCATGACAGATGGACACTTTTTCCACGCCTGGAATGGCGGCCAGACGTTGTTTTATAGTGGTGGCAGCCAACCTTGTGGAATCGGTACCCACGGGCAGCATCACCACTGCATCTTTATTAAAGCCAAGGTCTGCATGACGGGTGTAATGCATCTGCCGGGTAATGACCAGCATTCCCAGGATGAGCACCATGGATATTGTGAACTGGGTAGTGATGAGGGCCCGCCGTATGTTGAAGCTGCCGGCGCCCTTCAGCGATAGTCTGCCCTTTAAAGCTGCTACAGGCTGGAAGCCTGCCAGGATCATCCCCGGGTAGGCGCCTGCCAGGATGGTTACCAGCAGGATGAGCAAAGGAACAAAGAGGATGAGTTTTATATCTTTTGTGAAGTCAATGGACATTCGGGTATGGAACCAGTCATTGATGATGGGTAGTGTCAGCTGGGATAAGCCAATGGCCAGGGCAGCAGCTGTGATAGCTATCAGGCCTGTCTCAGCCATGAACTGCAGGAAAAGCTGTCCCCGCAGGCTGCCGAGAACCCGGCGGATGCCTACTTCCTTCGAGCGGCGGAGCGCCTGTGCCGTTGCGAGGTTAATAAAGTTGACACAAGCGGTAATGATAAGGAGGACCCCTATAAGCGCAATGATCCACAGATTCCTTTTTTCCATTACTCCGTCGTACCGGGCGTCGAAATGGACTTCGGATAAGGGTTGCAGTCTATAGACATGAATGTTCTTATTGTTGGGCCGGTATTTCTTCACGTAGCTGGGTAGCAGCCGTTCCACCTGTGCGGGGGTAATATTTGGGCGAAGACGTGTGAAGCACTGCAGTTCTGTAGCAATGCCTCCCCAGCTTTTATTGTCATCGTACCAGCTGTTATCGACCAGGATGGTAGGCCAGGAGATAAAAATGCCGGCACGCTGATCAGTATTGGCGGGAAGGTCTTTCAGGATGCCTGTGATCCGGCAGTCTGTTTTATTGTCAAGGCGAAGGATCTTGTTAACCGGATCCTCATTGCCAAAATATTTATGTGCCAGGCTCTCGGTGATAACGACAGTGTTGGGCTCGGATAGTGCGGTGTTCTTATTGCCTTTCAACAGTGGAAAGCTGAAAATGTCGAAGTAGGCGGGTTCTGCAAATGAGACGCCTTCCTGTTCCATGAATTTTTTTACTTCCGTGCCGGTGGGGACGGCGATCATGAAATCGTGGAGGGTGACGATCCGGGCAGTTTGTTCACCGAAAGTATAGTCTTGCCGGAATGCTTTGCCGAAGGCGGGCGGAACACTGGCCACATAGACGGTGTTGTCGCGGCGCTGTTCGGTGACGAAACGGTATATGCGGCTGGGGTCTTTATGGAAATTGTCAAAGCTCAGGTGATACTTTACCAGGGTGAAGATGAGGATGCCGCAGGCCATGCTGAGGGCCAGTCCCAAGATGTTGAGGGTGCTGTAGGTCTTATTCCTGGACAGTACGCGAAGGGCGATCTTGCAGTAGTTTTTTAGCATGGCTGTATGGGTCCAACAAAGATGCCAAGGGTATAATTGGTTGTCGGCGATGGGGTTAATCCGGACGTATTTTTTACATGTGTACGGTTTTAATACAACAGATGTCCGATAAATTCATTGCGGAATTTGCCCTGGGGGTCCAGGTGTGCGGCAAGTTTTTTAAAGTCGTGCAGTTTTTCATAATGTGATTGTACCGTGGCCGGCGTCATGGTGAACAGCTTACCCCAATGAGGGCGGGCATTAAAAGGCGCCAGCTCTTTTTCGATGATGGGCAGCAGCCGGCTGACGGAAGGCCAGTCCGGTTTCCAGGTGAAATGAATGGCCAGGGAGTCCTGGTTCCTGCAAGGACTCATCCATAGCTGATCGGAAGCAATGGTCCGGACCTCGGAGATAAACAGGTGAGGGCTGATCTGCTGACCCAGGCGGGCGATGGCCGAAAAGGCTTCTATCCCATGATGAAGAGGGACGAAATATTCTGCCTGCAGCTCTTCTCCATTGCTGGGGGTAAAACCCATCTTAAAGTGTGGCAGCCGTTGATGCCAGGGACCCGGGATGCCCATCTGTTCAGTACAATTTTCCGCGGAATTGGCTGCAATGGGGTGGAGGTTTTTTGTGGCGGCTGGTGCTCCGTATAACTCGCCTTCTGGAGCGGGGTTTTTATCTACCCTGCTTTTTACCCAGACTTCGTTGACTGCGTCTGTTTTCCAATCGGTGAACAGGCTTACGCTGTAGCCGGCTGAGAGGATATTGCTGAAATGTTGTTTTAGTTGGGAGACCGGCAGATGTTCATATACGTTCTGTCTTACCAGGTAGCGGGGCTGGATGGCCAGGGTGACCTTTGTGATGATACTCAGCGCGCCCAGGCCTACGACGGCGCCATGGAAGGTGTCCCCGTCTTTTTCCTTTGAGAAATGTTTTACCTCGCCTGATGCGGTCACGAATTCAAGGGCTGTAACAGCTGTAGCGAGGTTCCCATTGTGTATCCCCGAACCGTGAGTGGCCGCGGTGATAGAGCCTGCCACCGAAATGTGCGGCAGCGAAGCCAGGTTGTGCAGGGCATAACCGCGCTCGTCCAGGTAAGGCGCCAGCTCTCCATACTTGATACCTCCTTCTACTGTGACTGTATGGGCTTCGGTATCCAGGGATATCACCCTATTAAGATCGCGTGTCGAGATCAGGTGGGCATTGCTGTCGGCGATCCGGTTGAAGCAATGTCTTGTACCCAGGGCGCGGTATTTGGGAAGTTGTTTCACGAGAGTTTGTATGTCCTCTACCGAACGGGGATAATGCACCTGGTCCGTGCTGTATTCGATGTTGCCGGCCCAGTTTTTTAACCTGCCGTCCTGCTGCTGACCCAGGTCAGGGAGAAGAGTATTGCCGGCAGCGGCGACGGAAGAGAGCTGTATGAATGTTCGCCTGTTCATAGGACTAAGTTAAGCGAAAATCATCGACGAAGGACATTAGTGGCGGCGGGGTGTGTTGATCGATCCTGGGCAGTCGTATGGATGCGGCATGGCCGTGTCCGGCCACTTTTCAATTTATGGACCAGGTTGAGGGGTAGTTTCGGGATAAAAAAAGTTATGAAAATGATTATTATCGTTGCAGGATGTATCCTTTGTTTGGCTGCCCTGCCGGCCGCAGCACAGCAGGATGTGCATCCCATTCCCAGCTGGGTGTCCGACAGGGGCTACTGGGTGGTGGAAAACGAGGTGGATTCAACCATCGTGTACTTTTATAACAATGATAACCAGCTGTTGTACAGGGAGGCGATGAAGGGCAGGCTGAATGCCGATCGTAAAAAGACCAAGCTATGGCTGACAAAACAGCTGGAGCAGGTGGCGATGGCCTGGGAGAACCGGAAAGATCCGTCAAAGGCCGTTGGTCGACAAAACCCGTCTTTATATCGACAAATGATGGGCGGGTTTTAAGGTCTGTCGAGCTATTTGTAAATTTGGGAATATGGATAGCGCTCCGTTCATATTCTCCAATGCGCCATATTACCGGTGGCGACGGCACCTGGCATTCTGGGGGGTATGGTGGTTTTCGCAGGCGATCCTTTATTCATTTGCTCCGCCGTTGCTGCCTTCAAATTATTTTCAGCGGCTTGAAATATGCAGCATCGATGCGCTGATCTATATGGCTCCGCACATTTTCATCTCTTATTCGTTGATGTACTTCGTGATTCCTAAGTTTGTCGTAAAGGGGAAATATGTGCAGACAGCCTTGCTGGTGCTCTTGCTGTGCCTGCTTTCGGCAGTGATATCCGCATTCGAAAGCATCTATATCATCGACAGAGTACGGAGATGGATAGTGGGAGATAAGTGGCTTTTTCCACATTATCCCACCTCTCCGTTTGCCATGAGCCTCATGGCTGGTCTTCGTGGAGGGGTCACCATAGCTGGTATGGCCGCTGCCATCAAGCTGATGAAGTACTGGTATGTCAAGCAGGCCCGTAACCTCGAGCTGCAGAAAGAGAATATTGCTTCCCAGCTGCAGCTGCTGAAGGCTCAGGTGCACCCGCACTTCCTTTTCAATACCCTGAACAATGTATATGCTCATGCCCAGGTGGGTTCTTCCACGGCGCCTGTGCTGATTGCCGGTCTGTCAGACCTTTTACGGTATATGCTGTATGAATGCGACAGACCCCTGGTGCCATTGGAGAAAGAGCTAAAGATGGTGCAGGATTATGTTTTACTGGAGCGGGTACGCTATGGCAATAAATTAGATGTCAACATCCAGGTAACCGGGGGTACGAAGGATGTGTACATTGCTCCACTGCTGTTGCTGCCTTTTATTGAGAACTGTTTCAAGCATGGCACCAGTCAAATGCTTGAACAGCCATGGGTAACCCTGCAGATCGTCATCGAAGACGACTGGATGAGGATGAAGCTGCTGAATGGGAAAGCACCTGGTGTATCCACCGCTACCGGTGGCATCGGGATAGCCAATGTTATAAAACGCCTGGAATATACGTATCCCGGGAAACACCAGCTGGTGATCAACAATGAGGAAGAAGTTTTTATTGTCAATTTAAGAATACAGCTGGAGAGAAAACCGGCGGCTGGACAGGTTGTGGATGCAAATGTAATGACCTATGAACTTGCAGAATAATTCCCCCATCAAATGCCTGATCGTGGATGACGAGCCGCCTGCCCGGGACATCCTCCGCCGGTATATTGCTGAAATGCCCATGCTACAGCTATCGGGGGAATGTGCGAATGCGATGGAGGCATTAAGCTTTCTCCAGCAGCATCCCGTCGACTTACTGTTCCTGGATATCCGTATGCCGCAGCTAAAAGGTACAGAGCTGATGAAGATCCTGAAGAACCCTCCCCGGGTGATATTTACTACTGCCCATGCCGATTATGCGCTGGAAGGATATGAGCTGGATATCGTGGACTATTTGCTGAAGCCTATACAGTTCGACAGATTTGTAAAGGCGGTGAGCAAGGCGTTTCAATATGCGCTGCCTGTGCGGAGTCCGGGTGACCCCGGCGGGGTTGGAGGTGTAGGTTCGTCTGTAAGTACGGTTGCTGCGGGGAAGGATGCTTTTGTGTATTTCAGGATGGACCGGAAAATGGTGAAAGTGATGCTGCGGGACATTATGTACGTGGAAAGCATGAAGGACTATGTGAAGGTGCACACCTGCGATGGCATTATCATCACCAAGCAATCCATTTCTTCTGTCGAGGCCATGCTGCCGGAAGAAGGTTTTATACGTACGCATCGATCTTTTATTGTCAACATCGGGAAGATAAAGTCGTATACGCATGAGTTGATAGAGATCGAGAAGACAGAGATACCGATCGGCAAACTTTTTCGCAATGGGGTCAGGAAGGTGCTGGGATAGGAGTCAGTTCATCCTGTCCTTTATGTCTTCCAGGCCGGTTTGACGGGTATGTATGGGTTTTACATGGCTGTTGCCGAATTTGTAAGTGAATATGAGTTTTATGAAGCGGGTCTCTGCATTGTCCCTGGTGACTGAAGTTGTGCCGAAGCTGGCGGCAGTATAGCGGCGTTTGCCGGTATTAAAAATATCCGTCACATTGAGGGCCAGTGTTCCCTTGTTTTTTAAGATGCTTTTGGACAGGCCTGCCCCCATATCAAATTGCGACAAGAAACTATAAGCGCCGACGGCCATGGGGCTGTAATAATTGGCGTTGACCTCTGCTTTCCATCCATGGTTGAAAAGAATGCGGTTATTGCTGCTGAGATAGGCGGTGTAGGAGGTATTGTTCAGACCGGTAGACGCGGGGGCGTGATAACCGGCGTGCAGACCCCCAAAGGTATTGCTCGTGGACAGACGGCCTTTCAGGAGACTTTTTGTCCAGGTGAGGTTAAGGGTCAGCTGGGCAGCAGAGGAGACGTTGTCATAGGTGACGACCATAGCCTTCCCGTTTGGGTCCTTCTTGTATATTTCAGCGGGAACGTCCTGGTAATAGCTGTAGCCGAATGACGCCATCCACTCGTTGCGACAGGCCCAGCTGAGCTCAAAATTGTGATAGAAGCAGGGTTTGATGTCGGGGTTACCCTGATAGTAGGAATATTGACTTTGGTAGATGATAAATGGGTTGACGATGCTGAAGCCGTAGCGTTCGATGTTGCGGCTATAGGAGAAGCTGAACTGGTGATTGGCGCTTTGTGCGTAGGTTAGGTTGAGATTTGGAAAGAGATTCGTGTACCTGCTTGTCTTTTCCTGTTTTAAAGTGACGGAATTGCCTTTTGTGTAAGTGTGTTCGGCCCGCAGTCCCGCCTGGATATTGAGTTTTCCAAGGGTGCGGTTCAGGTTGAGATAGGCCGAATATATATTTTCATCATAAATGAAATGGTTGGTATGGGTGGTATCGTTGGTCCAGCTGTTGCCGTTATAGATCTCCCAGGCTACATTGTTGTCTGTGCGGGTGAGGATGGCTTTCAGGCCTGTTTCGTATTGGATGGTTCCCAGGCGGGATGAATAGTCTGCTGATAGGGATCCCGATATATTCCGTGCGGGGGAATTGTCCTTTAAGAGATAGGGTGTACGGTATTCTTTATTACTTGCATCCATAAAGCGGGTGGAGAAGTTATCTTTCCAATCCTTGGCGTAGTTGAAAAGGTCTGCGTTGATGGTGAGGTTTTTTATCTTATAGTACAGGTTGACAGCTGGGGTGAAATATTGGTTGTGGTTAATAGTGGTGGTGGTGGAGAAAGTATCAGACTGTTGGTTGATGTAATATTGATGAGATAGGTTATTAATGTCTTTGTTTCTATTGTTGAGAGAGCCTCTTACCAGAATGCCGAAGCTGCTGTTCTTATTGATGGTATAGTCGAAGCCTGTTTTGAATGTATGGCTGTAGCTTTGTGAAAGGGCGGATTGGTCTTCAAATACCTGGTAGGTGTCGTTGAACCGGCGGGTGGTGGTGCTGTTGTTGCGCATCTTCGTGTACTGCAGGTCGTAGCTGGTGTAGAGGCTTAGCTTTTCGCTGCGGAAGTTAAGCGTAAGCCCACTGTTATACCGGCCGTATTTACCGGCGCCCACGCCTGCGGTAAAGACGCCATTGGCGCCGAAATCCTTACTTTTTGCCGAGATAATATTGATGACCACGCCGCCATTGGCTTCATACCTGGAAGTGGGGTGGGGGATCACTTCTATACGATCCACCGTTCCGGCAGGCATGGCAGACAGGTAGCTCTGCAACTCTTCCCCGCTGAGACGGACGGGTTTATCGTCCATATACACCGTGACCTGGCGGCCCCTGAACTGTAATCCCTGTGCGTCGACGATGCCCGGTACTCTTTTTACCGCTTCATACATGTTGCCACCGGCGGCCAGGGGGCTTTGGGCGACGTTGACGATGATCTTGTCTGTACGTTGAATGATATAGGGTTTGGCTGCCGTGACGGTCACGGCAGCCAACGTGCTGTCCTGTGCGCGGGTAGCGTGGGTATGCAGGAGGAGTATAAGGGCTACCAGGATGGAGATGATAAGCTGCTTCATATTTTTGGTTTTTGCTGTTATGAGAGCAAAACAACGGTGTGTCGAGGGGATTGTAAAGTCTGGTTCTGCCAAATCCCTGCGAGTTTCTGCATAATTGCGGGGGCCTTATTTTGTCGAAAGAAATCGCCATTTTGTCGAAGGGGGCTTCCCGGAGTGGGGGAAAAAGCGATAGTTTTGACGGCATGAAGCCATTCAGACACAAGTATAAATGGGGATGGGTCGCCCCGATGTACGTATACGAGCTGATGATCTGGATCGTCTATGTCTGTCTTTACAAATGGGCGGTGTTTGCGGAGAGCCGTAGTCTGCCCCGTCTGCGAACGAACTTCCCTTTTCCCCAGCTGATGCTATATGCTATCGCTACTACTATATATGTGATACCGCTGTACCGCTGGCTAGGTCCCTGGCTCTTACGAAAGAGAAAGTATATGCTCGTATTCCTCACCATACCTGTATATTTTTTCTTTTGGAGATGGTGTAATTGGGGTGTGAGCTACTTATTCAAGGTGCTGCATGGCAACCCGGCCATGGACCTTTTTTATGACAGGCAATTCGAGTGGTATGAACACAACGTTTTCAGCGTGGCTATACGTGGGTCGGATCAACTGGTGGATATAGTGATCTTTTTCTCCGTTATGTTCGTGCGCTGGGCTTTTGAGAATGAATGGAAACGACGCGATCTGGAAAGGGATCACCTGGTGCTGCAGCTGGAGACATTGAAGGCGCAATTGCATCCGCATTTTCTTTTTAATACGTTGAATAGTATCTATGGGATGAGCCTGACAGGCGCCAGGGAAACGCCTGCCTTTATTTTACGCTTGTCGGATATGATGAGATATGTCCTATACGATTGCCAGGGTGACCAGGTGTCGCTGGACAAGGACCTCGCCTTTGTAGGGAACTACCTGGAAATGGAGAAAAAGCGGTATCCTTCTGCTGATATCTCTTTTGAGATCGTCGCTCCGGATAAGGAGAAGGTGTTGATTGCTCCTTTGCTTTTGATCCCGTTTTTGGAGAACAGTTTTAAGCATGGATCTCAACGGGTGACGGATGACGGCTTTATCCGGGGACGGGTAGAGGCAGCCGATGGGGTCCTGCATTTTTCGCTGTCGAATAGCGTGCTGCCGGGTGTGCCAGGGCTGCCAGCCCGCTATGGTGGGGTCGGAGTTGACAACGTACGGAAAAGACTGGCTCTATATTACCCGGAACGTCATACATTACAGATCACGGGCAACGACGACGTATATACCGTCGACCTAAAAATTCGATTATGATCCATTGCTTGATCGCAGATGATGAGGTGATCGCTCACCAGATATTGGAACAATACATTTTACAAACAGAAGGACTGACCCTGGTGGCAAAGTGCCGCAATGCCATGGAGGCTTTTGCCAAGCTGCAGCAGCATAAGATCGATCTGATCTTTTTGGACATCGAAATGCCGCTGGTAAATGGCATCACTTTTTTAAAAACGCTGCCTGATCCGCCAAAAGTAATATTTACTACTGCGTATGCGGAATATGCGTTGCAGGGATATGAGCTGAATGTGGTGGATTATTTGCTGAAGCCGTTTTCTTATGAGCGGTTTGTTCAGGCGGTAGGGAAGGTGAAGGTTTTGGGTGTTTTGCCGCCGGTGGGAGAGTCGGTTGATGCGCTTGTCGTGAAAGAGAAAGAAGGACTGCTGCGGATAGCGTTTTCCGACATATTATATATTGAAGGGTCGAGGGATTATATGAAAGTTGTTACACCAGAGAGGAAGTTTTTGGTGCATTTGACAATGAAGAAGCTGGAGGAGCTGTTGCCGCCGGGGAAGTTTATACGGACACATAAATCCTATATTGTTTCGGTGTCGAAGATCAAGATCGTCAAGACCTCGGAGCTCGTGTTGGCTGATCAGCAGGTGGTGCCTGTCAGCGGGCATTATAAGGAGGGGGTGGTGAGGAGTTTTGGGGGGTGAGTTTAGGGGGGCGTCAATATCCGCAACTTCCGGGTTTTCCCATCCGGATGTGTAAGGTAGTTTTACACCATAAAAATTACCTATATGCACAAGATCGCTGAGCCTTCGATACTATACTTCGGCACTCCCGTAGTGCTCATCAGCACGGTGAATGAAAACGACACTTACAATGTGGCGCCCATCTCCTCCATCTTCTGGCTGGGGTGGCGCTGTATGATCGGGATCTCCGCCTTTTCAAAGACAACGGAGAATTTACTTCGTAACAAAGAGGGTGTATTAAACCTTCCTTCAATAGAACAAGCCGCAAATGTGAACGCGCTCGCGCTGACGACGGGGACTAATCCTGTACCGGATGGAAAATTAAAAAAGGGCTATCGTTATGTACAGGATAAGTTCGGAGTGTCGGGGTTGACACCGGGAGCTTCGGAGACGATAGCTGCTCCACGTGTCATGGAATGCCCTGTACAAATGGAGGTAGTGGTAGAGGATGTTCATTCCCTGGCGGCAAAGGATGATGCGTTAAAGGGGCGTATTCTGACGCTGGAGCTGAGGGTTCAACGCATCCACCTGGACGAATCTATCATCATGGATGGTCATCCCAACAGGGTGGACCCGGATAAATGGCGGCCCCTTATCATGTCCTTCCAGGAATTCTATGGATTAGGCGAAAAGATCCATAGCTCGAGACTGGCCACCATCCCGGAAACCCTCTACAGGACCCCGGATATCGATCGGGCCAGCGAGAAATTGGTTTCCTGATCATTTTACACTATTTTGGTCCGGAAACAACCACAACCCCTTCTTATGAATGTACGCCCTATCTGCTTGATCCTGACTCTTTTTCTGTCAGGCATTACCCAAACACGAGCTCAAATCAACCCGAACATCAATCACCCCTGGTATATTACGATCAACGCAGGATACACCATCAACAGAGCAGGAGGATCACTGTTCAATTTGGTGCAGGACCTGGACAGGCAATATGGCATAAAGAACGCCACCCAGAAGAACGGCGGCGGATTTGAGGTCAATGTTCACTTTCAACGCCAGATATTTGACCTCGCGTATATTAAGACGGGGCTGGGATATATACAAAAACAGGTCAATCCGGAAGAGAATTCCTATCCATTATATAAAGATTCACTTAAGACCGGCTACCTATCCATCCCTGTATTGTTTGGTGTGGGTGTGCCGTTGAATGAAAGTAAGACCTTCCGGTTAATGGCGGAGGTAGGCCCCACGGGGAATGTCAAGCTGATAGATAAATCTTATCACGGACCGGACAGAGCGGGATTCAAAACTTACCCCGTGGTGCTGGGTCTGCAGGCGGGCGCCGGGATTGCTTTTAAACTACAATCCTCTGTCCACATGCAGCTACTGTATACGTATCGACAAGATATTACGCATGCTTATGATGAAAGCCTTTATTGGGGAGGCGTGGGGTCCAGCGAGCCTATCCGCACGCGGTCATACATATTCAAAACCAGCTCATTTTCCGTAGGGCTTCAGTGGCCGTTGAAATAGAAGGAATATCTGTTTAAGACGCATCATGAAAAATAATCCCCAATGTATGGCGTGAGCCTTCCCGCACAGGGCTTACGCCATGTTTCATATTCACGCGATAATATCCACGGGTGCCCTTCACAGGCCGGAAATTGGTCGTAAAGATCAGCATATCGCCCTGGCGAGGTGTAAGTACCATGGCTTTTGATTGCGCACGAGGAGTTTGCTGTACCAGGACAAACTCTCCGCCTGTGTAATCCCTGCCGGGTTCATCCAGGAAGAGTACCAACTGCATGGGAAAGAATATCTCACCATACAGGTCCTGGTGAAGGGTATTATGTCCGCCTTCTCCGTATTGTAATATCAGTACGGTAGGTTTGTCCTGCCCGTGTTCCCGACATTGCTGTTGTAAAGTGGCAAGGTTGGCAGGGAAGGTCCTTGGGTCATTCAAGGCTTTCATCCAGGCATTGGCTACAGGCACCAGTTTGGCGTATACTGCTTCCCGGATGGACTGGATTAGGGAGGGCAGGGGATAGGAAAAGTATTTATATTCACCTTTGCCAAAGCGATACCGTTCCATGGTAATGGTCTTTCGATAGAGAGCCGGGTTGTTGTATGAGGAGATCAGCTGCCGGCACTCTTGTGTGTCTAAAACGCCAGGCAAAAGAGCATAACCATGCTCATGGAGGCTGTTTGCAGCAGCACTCCAGTCCAGTGTGTCAATATTTTGCATACCGCGAAGGTAGGAAGGACATCAGGGGCAATAAACCCGAAAGTTGCTATTTATTTCTTGCGCGGACTCCAGCGCGAGTGCACATAATTATAAGCTTTTTTCTCTTCGGCCGACACGGGATGCGCTGTCGCCAGGTACAGCGTGAAGTATTTCCGGGCCATAGCCTTGTTATGTAACAGAGTCTCGCTGATGCGACCGCAATTGTAGAGCATAATGGGCTCCTTAAAAAGATAATAAGCTGTATCGAGAGTGGCAACGGCCGCCTTATAATCCTTTAGCTCCTCATAATTACTGCCCAGGTCACTGTAATACCACTCGGCTGTATGAGAAATAGCTTTGTTGAGACAGATACCCAGCAGGTCATTGCTTTTCTTATACTCCTTCATCTTGGCATAGGCCCTCGATTCATAATAATAAATAGATTCCACATCGAGCCCATTGGTCAACATGTATTCGCAGGTGGAGACGCATTCGGGATACTTTTTCAGGTTATAGTATGACAGCGTCAACCAGGTCAGGGCATTGAGGATAGCTACATTCTGTTGTTTGATCCGCTCTCCGGGAACAATGGCGGCAGCATAATCCTGCGACAAATAGGCGGAATGAACACGGGACCTTAATAAGGAAAGGTTCATGGAGTCCCGGGCCAAACTTACATCCAGTACACTATCGGCCTGGGAATACATTTTCTTTTCTATCAGTGCATCCGCCAACGCCACGGCATTCTTATAGTCGGCCGGCGCCAGCTCATAAGCATGACGGTGATAAAGAATAACCGAGTCAATCTCGTTACTCCTTCGGAACAGATCACCCATGGTACGCCACCAGAGGGCCTTATCAGGCTGAAGCCGGATAAGACGCGCAGCGTAGCTCATGGCTATGACATACGCATCCTCCTTATTAAGGGTGACGAGGTAGGAGAGGGCGGAGATATTGTTGCTGTCAAGACGAAAGATGCGATCATTATACCTTTCCGATGCGGGCTTATCATCATTCATATAGCTGGCATAACCCAGCCAGGAAAGGATATTTATATTATTACTGTCCGCCTCAAAAGCCGGCTGCAGATAACCGATGGCTTCCGCAAATTGCTGGTTCTGGAAGTAATCCATCACGATATTCCTGTCCGGCGCCCAGGGTTTGAGGGCGACAGGCGGTTTACCGGTATCCCGTAGGGGCTGCGCCCAGGCGCTACAGATAGTTAAAATGTTTAATAGAAGGCAAAAAGTTTTTCTCATAGACTAATGGTTAAAACGGCTTAGACGCAGAAGCTTTAAAAATCCACAAGAAAAATGGGTAAATTTATCCTATGAGCAAATATTTTCTCTTTGTGGCGTTGTTATATGCTGCTGGTGCAGCCGGACAGACCGGTGACCCTGCTGTCGACAAGACACTGAATGCGTTTAGTAAGTATTATGCCAGCGACGCCACGGACAGTATCTACGGCCTCTTCAATGATCGGATGAAGCATGCGGTTACGAAGGAGAACTGGCGGCAAACATTTCCTCAAATAAAAAGCAGGATAGGGTCTATTGGAAAATTTATATCCAACGGCAAGGGCCAGGGTTACACTAACTTTATTGCTCCCGGTACAGTGGATTCGATGAACCTGCTGCTTTCCCTTGATTCTTCCTCCCTTATTCAGGGTCTCTTTATCCGGCCCGGTAAACAGGCAGGGACCTCCTATCATACGAACTATAAGATAGACACGGATGACGGTCAGCTGGCCGGCGAACTGCTGATACCACCGCATACAGGCCGTAAAATACCGGTGGCATTGATCATCGCGGGATCGGGACCTACCGACCGTAATGGGAATAATATCATAGGCGTAAAAGCACAGCCATATAAGATGCTGGCGGAAGCACTGGCAAAAAACGGGATTGCTACCCTTCGTTATGATAAACGATACGTCGGCGAGAGTATAGGGTTTAAAAAAAAATTAGATAGTCTAAGGTTTGAAGATCTGGTTGGAGATGCTGAAGCATGCATAAAGAAGTTAAAGGTGGATAGTAACTTTTCCACAGTGACTGTCATAGGACACAGCGAAGGCGCCCTGATAGGAACTATTGCAACCAGGAGAGAAAAGGCGGATGGTTTTGTCTCGCTGGCAGGTGTAGGGGAAAACGCTGTATCGGTGCTAAAGCGGCAATTGTCCACCAGCCTGCCTCCCCAGTCGATGGCCACAGTAACAAGCTGGCTGGACAGCCTGCGCAAGGGCTATAGGGTGACTGTGCCGGCCAATTCTCCTGTCAGCAGCCTGTTCCTGCCAACAGTGCAGACCTATATGACTTCCTGGTTCCAATACGATCCTGCTCACGAGATAGCAAAACTAAAAATGCCGGTCCTGATCATCCAGGGACTGACGGACCTCCAGGTCACCCGCCAGGATGCGGAAAAGCTAAAAGCAGCCGCACCCAAGGCTTCGCTGGTACTCATCGATAGCATGAACCATGTATTGAAAGATGCCCCTGCCGAAAGGAGTCAGAACATGGCGGCTTATACAAATGAGCAACTACCGCTGGATAAAGAGCTAATAAGGACTATTGTCGAATTTATCAACGAAGAGAAAACCCGTTGATGGCCGGCACTTCTAATTTAGTTTATTTATCACCTGCTGTCCTGCATTTTTTGTCTTAGCATTATCTGCTGGTATCCTGGTTACAATAGACTTTATCTCATCCCTGAATGACGATAAAACGGTTATTTCCGCATTCTGTAATACAATAAAACAATTGTAAATCCCATCGGATGGGTCGGGATACAGAGACGGATTAGCGTATGCTCCATTAATATTGCTGATAATCTCCTGAATAGTGCCTTTATCCCTGATCCAGGTAGTAGTTAATTCGCTGGCAGCGTTAATTCTGGCGGTTTTGTCGGTGCTAAATAAAGTTTTGATCAACTCAGTCTGACGGCTCATGAGTGCAGCAGAAGCCAATTGTTGAATTGTACCTTTGTTTTTGCTCCTGGCAATCAGCTCGACAATCTGCTTTCCCTGTACCGGAACACCTATCAAGATAGCATTCATAGCTATGGATTGCTTTAGTGTATCTGTGCTCAACAACGGCTCCATAAAAGTGCTGAGCAAATGTGCTTGATTGACCTGCGCATTGATTGTTGCAACCTCCTCTTCTTTTCTTGTTTTTAATTCATTGGCAGCATCCTCTGCTTTTTTCATGGCGTTAGAGTAAAAGAGCCCTGCCAATGCTATCGCAGCAGGTATCAAAGCTGAAGCGATAACGTTCAGTTTATCCCAACCATCCTTTTTTTCTTTTGTAGATTGTTCGGCTGACATAGTTTTGGAATTAATTATAACACAGACTTGATCTGCTGAATGGTGAACGATGGAATAAAATCATCCGGATGATGTTCATACAACTTTTTAATTTCTGCTTTTCGAGCATCGAGAGAGCCGGTATTATGAATCTTTGTTTCGCCATCTGCCTGATCCCAGGCCGCCTCCCAGATCCGGGCCATATATACCGCACCACGCGTCATGACATTGATTGTCTCTTTTTGATACGCGTCCCACAGCTTTGATGATTGTCGGCCATTCTCCTGAAAAGTATCTAAAATGTCCTCCGGCTTGAGTTCATCCTGTGATTGACACATTAGTTTGAATATAGCCATACCGGCATCCCGACCTGTCTTTATATGACCGATGGATTTATTGTAATGCGGTAGTTGATCATCGACCCCCTTCAATATTGCTGTATAGTTATCATCCAGCATTTTGTCCTCATAAGCAGTGTGTACACCTTTAGCATACATTTCCAACTCGCCCTTGTCATTGAGTATCTCACCCTGGCTCATATAAGAGGAATGCAGCGGCTGACAAGCATCCCCAACATAATGGGTCAATATTCCTGCTGCTGTCAGGAATTTTAATTCATCGTCTGCTGCGATATAGGTCATCATCTCCATAAATATCTGCCATACCCGGAAAGGAAGTATACCCTTATGCATGGTCGTCACACCTACATCGTCGTAATAGCTACTCCATACATCCGGATCCAGGTTTTTGGCATCTTCTTCTACCAGGTCCCGAAGCGATTTGCCATCGCTGTAGCGTGGCAGATCGATGTCAGCATAATGATTTGGCTTTTCTCGCCCTCGTTTGGGAAACCCAGCTCCTCCCATCTTGAAAATAATGTCAGGGACATCAGCTAAAGGACAGAATTTCTGATAGCCTTTATATGTCTCCAACTCCTTGTTGATATCCTTTTCCTGAAAGCTGATAATGGTGGCATTATTGGAAAGAAGCTTATATAATTTAGGATATTTGGCTTTGTCGACTGCATCAATTGCCTTCAACGCAATACCATAATGCCCAACTCTTCCCCATGTATAGGGTATGTCAAGGTTCCAGTCCCGGACCAGATCGACGTCCAACCGATTGAGTGCCACACTTAAGCAATTGACAAGGGCATAAGATTGCGTATACTTACTCCCATCGGTTAGTACATGCTGACCCCATAATACGCCAATGGGCATCAACTCTTCCTGTTTGGTCTTAGCATCGATATGGCGGTAGAGCATGACTGTACCAGAGTCTCCGGCATGTACGGTGAATTTGTCCTCGCCATCAGGACCAACCAGGAATTCAGACACATATTCATACCCACCCATGCTTTTATAGCGATAGAATAATGCCTGGATCTCTCCCGTGATCTGTTTGCTGTAACACCCATATCCAGTGACGGATGCGCCAATCAGATTAAGGTTCAGGTTACCTGTATGCAGGTCCGCCAGTTTGCCCATTGTACCTATCTTATATACTTCTGTTTTCCAGTTGGCAGTATTATCTACTTTGATAAGGCCAATATCCACGTTAACATAGACATTTTCTCCGCCCCAGCCAGGATACAGCTCGTTAAATGGTACCCGTCCCAGGTATAGCCCACTGCTTTCTCCGATCCTAGAGGGTGTCCCATCCAACATGGACGCGACAGGTGTACCCGTTTCCCCAGCTACGTGCTTGTTAGTCAGGGCATAAGTGATATGGCCATCAGTTACCAGGCAACCCAGGGATGCATATCGGGTCTCACCTTGCACTTCCACGGTCAGGGGGAAACCTCCGCTCAGTACATTTTTAGGAAACTCCATTTGAAGGGGATCAATAGCTGAATCTACATATAATTGTCGTGGTGCATAAATAACACAGACTGGAATACATTTGCCATCCGGCAGATACAGAGTCTTAGGAATAATGTTGCGGGGATCATACTGTTCGACCATATCCTTCTCCGTTTTCCACTGATCCACAAAAACTAATACAGACGGCCACGAATATGGGCGTACCTCCGAATCAGTTAGTGTGCGGGGCTCATCCTTAAATTCACTATTGTCCGGATGCGGATCTTTCCGGCTAGGCCAGTGTTCTTTTTTTCGGATGCGGTAATAGCCGATGGCTGTTGCAATGACATTGGCCTTGTTCATCAATTGATAATGATACTGATCACGCGCTAGAAGCAGATCCGGGATTGAAAGCGTACTGTAGGTGCGGGTAATGTCAAAAATATCTGTCATACGGAAGGGTTTAACTAATAAAGAGAGAAAGGATGACAGATGAAAAGTAACAATTCCCCGATTCTCTTACCAGGGTGAAAACACTAATGTCGTTGACTTAAGGGCCAGAAAGCGATACCAATACGTTTAATTCATGCGATATGATGGCCTTTCTTTACTCGAATTGATTCTGGCCGCTCGACTATCCTCGGCGTC
>Ga0105240_10000667_pt1 | contig 62964 bp, 41 predicted proteins | sample KBSC54metaG_FD_80426 | JGI IMG/M metagenome (GOLD analysis project Ga0105240, IMG submission 80426) | Corn rhizosphere microbial communities from Kellogg Biological Station, Michigan, USA - KBS C5-4 metaG | ecosystem: Host-associated > Plants > Roots > Rhizosphere > Soil | place: Michigan, USA... | reverse complement strand
GAGACTCAACAGACTACCAAAGGAGGAAAGATACTCGCGCGTCCGGTCATATTCTTAAATGACCCAACCGAGAGTGTTTCGGTCAGGTGGTTAAATGACTTGACAGGGCTCTGGCAAAGAATCGAAACAGCTCACGCTTGCTGATTTCATTGGTGTGGGCGAAGAAGTTAGTCGCGAGCCACTACGTGCGCAGTCCTAATCCGGCCCCACATCAACCGAAACCTTAATCACCTGGTCCCCACCACCAAGCGCCACACCCCTCACCGGAGTCACATCGGAATAATCGCGTCCCCAGGCGATGGTCACATGCGAGTCGCTTGGCATCACGTCATTCGTCGGATCAAAATCGAGCCACCCAAAACCCGCGCAAAATACCGATGCCCAAGCATGCGACGCCTCCGCTCCAATCGATTTCCGGCTGCTCCGCAAATACCCGCTAACATATCGCGCTGGTAAGCCCATCGATCGGACACAAGCAATCATGATGTGGGCAAAATCCTGGCAGACGCCGTGGCGCGTACGCAGCACTTCGTCCACCGGCGTGGTCACGGTTGTGGCTCGCTGATCGTACTGAAACTCCTTGAAGATGCGTCTCGAAAGATCGAGGGCTGCCTCCATAATCGGCCGGTCCGCGAGGAACGACGGGGCCGCATACTCAGCGAATTCCGGTCCAACGAGCACCCTCGGAGATTCGAATACATACTCCCAGGCGGCGAACGTCTCTGGTGTGTCGAAGCGTGCCACCTCATCTCGCACTTGCTCCCAATTGGGTGTAAGTCCGGCCTGCGGCGGCTCCGCGCTGTGACGGTTCACCAGGCTCGTCGCTGTGATCGTCAACCTCTCGTGCGGTTCGTGAATGGAAAAATAGGAAACACCATTACCGAAATAGTCTTGACGCCGGAGCGAGAAATCAGGCGCCGGATGCACCACGAGATCATGCTCTAACAGCGTCTGATCGCGGTACAGGCGCGGCGCGAGATGCACTTCCGTGTGACAAATCGACACCGGCTCGCTGTACAGATACGTCGTCGTGTGTGTGGTGCGAAGAATCATGGCGCGGATAACTGGCGCGATGGAATCACGTGATTGAAATAGCTCCGCGTCAGAGTCTCCGCCAGCAGACGGATATCGTTGCCCAGGCGGGTCAGCAACGATTCCAGATTGCTCAATTTCCCCTTCCAGTCTGGCCGTACCAACTCGCTCGCCTCCGCAAGTTGGACCGCGGTGAGAAGGCCGAGCGCCAGCCGCGCCTCCGGTGGGCGCCGAATCAGCGCCTGGCTCTGCGGAAGCTGATCGATATGCTCGTGTAGCCGCGCCAATTGGAATGCCACCGACCGTGGGTTTGCCTCATCGAGCAATAACAAATCGAGCACCAGGTCTGACTGCATGGTGGTCAGATAACGCGACCGGTAGGTGAGCGAACTATCAGCGATCTCGAGCAATATCTCGAGGCGTCCACTCTCCGATCCAAATCCGTTTCGCAGCAGTTCGACCATCTGCGAGGCCCGCTCGAGCCGCCGGCCGATATCGAGAAAACGCCAGCCGTGGCCCCGCGTCATGCTCTCCATCACCATGCCGCTGAATGCAGAGAGGGTAATGATGGTGTGGTCGAGCAAATCCTGCGCGCCGCTCATGCGCAGAGGTTCGGGAGGCGGAGCGGCGGAAAACTGCTGATCGAAATGATTGAGAATGCGCCAGGCATCCGCCGAAATGCGGTCGCGAAGCAGCCATGCCACGCGGCGGACTTGGTGAATGCTCCACCCCAGGCTGGTCCTCGCGTCGGAATCGTAGATCATGGCCAGCAGTTCGCGCTCCAGAACAGCAGTGCTGTTCTCGCCGGGCGTAATTTCCGAACGCACATATCCAAGTGCCCAAAGAATCTCCGCGCCTGCGGTTAACGCTGCTGTACTGCTGGAGTCGGATTCCTGCGAAAGGCGCGGGACCAGGGCGCGTGCGATGCGAACGGGAGGGTCGGTGCGCTCCACATACCGCCCAAGCCAGAAGAGATTGTCGGCAACGCGGCTCGGAAGATCGAACGTGGCCCGGCTCACATCGAGCGCAACCGATGACGAACGCAGCAGGCTGAACTGCGTCGTCGGACCTTCACCCAACACCCACGTGTCTTTGCTTCCGCCGCCGCGTTGCATGGAAACAACGAGGCTGTCGAGCGACGAAGTGACGCGCGTCAATCCGCCTGGCATTACCGAATACCCGCCGTCGGCGGCAACCGCATACACCCGAAGCACCATGTGGCGGGGCTGCAAGTGGCCGTCGTCCCACACCGGAACAGTGGAGAGCGAAACCTGTTCTTGGGCCACATAGCGGCTGGGAGTGGCGCGAATCTGTTTCACCAGTTCCTCGCGCTCGGCCCCGGACAGCTTAGCGCCGAACGCCGGTTGCATGTCCGCGCCCTTTAATACGGGTTTGATCACCAATCCGGAGAGATGATTGGTGACATAGTCGAGCGCGCCTTTCTCGCCGCACCACCATGTCGCGATGGTTGGCATCTTCAACTCTTCGCCGAGGATATGCCGGCACAATCCCGGCAGAAAGCCCGCCGGAGCGGCTGATTCCAGCAGGCCGGAACCAAGTGCGTTCGCGACGGCCACGTTGCCGGATCGAACAGCCTGCATCAAACCGGGGACCCCGAGCATGGAATCGCCGCGCAGCTCCAGCGGGTCGCAATAGCTTCCGTCCTGCCGGCGCACGATGAGATCCACCGGCAGCAATCCCCCCAATGTTTTGAGGAAAACGTGATTGTCGCGAACCGTCAGGTCACCGCCTTCCACCAGCGTGTAACCGAGATACCGGGCCAGGAACGCGTGTTCGAAGTAAGTCTCGTTGTACGGCCCCGGAGTCAGCAGCACGATGCGCGGATTGTCGCGATGGTGCGGAACCAGGCTGCGCAGTGTCTCGCGATAAGAATGAAAGAAACTGGCCAGCCGCTGCACGTGCGCCGAGCGAAACACGTCGGGAAGAACGCGCGACGAGACCAGCCGATTCTCCAGCGCGTAGCCCGCTCCGGAAGGCGCCTGCGTGCGGTCCGCAATCACCCACCAAGTGCCGTCAGGCGAACGCGCCAAGTCCACGGCGTAAATATGAAGAAAGATGTCCTTAGGAACAGCCACGCCGCAGCACGGCCGCAGATAAGATGCATGCCGGAACACCAGCTCGGGAGGAAACAGACCTTGCTGCAACAGTTTTTGGGGTCCGTAGAAATCGGCCAGCATCGCGTTGAGCAGCGTCGCCCGCTGTGCAACGGCGGCTTCAATCGGAGCCCACTCCTTCCGATCCATAACCATTGGAATCGGATCGAGAGGCCACGGGCGGTCGGTAGTACGGGGATCGCCGTACACGTTGTAGGTGATCCCGTTGTCGTGAATGAGCCGGCGGCCTTCCTTCCAACGGCCGGCGAGCCCCTTTGAACCGAGGGTGCGCAGTGAATCGACCAGCGGCAGCCACGAAGGCCGCACTTTGGCATCGCCGGCAACCAATTCGTCATAGAACCGTTTGTCCGGCTCATAGCGCCAGGCCGAGTGAAGCTCTTGTTCCGGTTCTGTCAGGTTTCGATTCATCCGGCGGCTATCTTCGCATTCTTGCACAGCCGAAGCAGTAGAATGAATATCCATGCGAAAACCGATCTCTCTTTTCCTGATTCTGCTCGCTGTTTGCTACGTGCAAGGACAGCCGGCGCACAACGTTACAAAAGCCGATGTCGATCGCCTGATGAAGGAACTTTCGAACTGGGACCGCTGGGGAAAAGACGATCAGATCGGCACGCTGAACCTCATCACGCCCGCGAAACGGAAGAGCGCGGCCGCGCTGGTGAAGGAGGGCGTTTCGGTATCGCTGTCGCGGGACACGGAAAAAGAGAAAGCGATCGATAACCCCGACCCGTTCCTTCAGAAGATGAACTTGACGGGCGCGACCGCACGCGGCCAGTTTGTGATCGACACTTACAGCGTGCTCTACCACGGCTATGCCCACACTCACATGGACGCGCTTTGCCATATGTTTTACCAGGGCAAGATGTTCAACGGAGTATCGCAGCAGACGGTGACGGACAGCGGCGCGCAGCAACTTGCGATACTCGCCGTGAAGAACGGCATCTTCACGCGTGGCATTCTGATTGACGTTCCGGCTCTCAAGGGTTTGAAGTATCTGGAGCCGGGGACGCCGATTTATTCCGAAGACCTCGATGCCTGGGAGAAGAAGACGGGCATGAAAGTTGGATCTGGCGATGTGGTCTTTTTTCGTACGGGACGTTGGGCGCGGCGCGCGGAGAAGGGTCCGTGGGATGTCGGAAAGCAATCCGCCGGCCTTCATACTTCCTGCATGAAGTGGCTGCACCAGCGTGACGTCGCCATGGTCGGGAGCGACGTTGGCATGGATCTGTCGCCCTCTGGCGTTGACGGAGTGGTGCAGCCGATCCACCAGTTGCTGCTGGTCGCGATGGGCACCATGATTTTCGACAATTGTGATCTTGAAGCGCTGAGCCAGGCTACGGCGAAAAGACAGCGGTGGGATTTTCTGTTGACCGCCGCGCCTCTGGCAGTGAAGAACGGCACGGGGTCGCCGCTCAACCCGATCGCTACATTCTAATCAACCGGACGCCGCAGATCTAACGTCAGCGGGTATAACGGATTTTCTTCGCGGCGCGGAAGCGGCATCGCCCCAGGAGTATGGCCGAAGGGAAAGAACCGCGCGCCGCGCCGTGATTCTGCTTCTTTGGCGTTCACCGGGAAAGCGTCGTAACTGCGTCCACCGGGATGCGCCACGTTATACGTGCATCCTCCGACGGACCGGAAATTCCAAGTGTCTACAATGTCGAAAACGAGCGGCGCTTGAACCGGAATCGTCGGATGGAGGCACGACCATGGTTGCCACGCACGATATCGAACCCCCGCCACCCACTCCCCCTTTGTTTCCGTAGCGTGCAGCGGCACACGCCGTCCATTACAAGTCACCACGTATCGCGGATTCGTCAATCCGTTTACCTTCACCTGGATCCTCTCCACTGAGGAGTCTACATAACGCGCCGTGCCACCGCGGCTGGCCTCTTCGCCGAGCACATACCAAGGCTCGGTGGCCTGGCGGATCTCGATTTCGATCCCAACATGTTGTACGCGCCCGCAGACCGGGTAACGAAATTCGAAGTGCGGCGCGAACCACTCGGGTTCAAACGCATAGCCGGCGCGATTCAGATCGCTGAGAATCTCGCGGAAATCCCGATCGATGAAATGAGGCAGCATGAACCGATCGTGAAGCTGCGTGCCCCAGCCGATCGGATTGTGTGGATACGGCTCTTTCCAAAACCATGCGATGAGCGCTCGCACGAGCAGTTGCTGGGTCAGGCTCATGCGCGCGTGCGGCGGCATCTCGAAGCCGCGAAGCTCGAGCAATCCCAACCGGCCCGTGGACGAGTCCGGCGAATAGAGCTTGTCGATGCAGAACTCGGCGCGATGCGTATTGCCTGTGACGTCCACCAGGAGATGACGGAAGATCCGATCCACCAGCCACGGAGGGCACTCGCCATCACCCGGCGCTGGAACTTCACTGAACGCGATTTCCAGTTCGTAGAGGCTGTCCTGGCGGGTCTCATCGATACGCGGTGCCTGGCTGGTGGGCCCAATGAACATCCCGGAAAACAAATACGACAGCGACGGGTGATTCAGCCAATAGGCAAGCATGCTGCGCAGCAAATCCGGCCGCCGCAAAAACGGACTATCGGCCGGAGTCGCGCCGCCCATCACGAAATGGTTGCCTCCGCCGGTTCCGCTATGCCGTCCATCGAGCATGAACTTCTCCGTGCCGAGGCGGCAGCGGTGCGCTTCTTCGTACAAGGTGGTGGTGTTCGAAACCAACTCCGCCCAGTTGTACGAGGGATGGATATTCACTTCGATCACTCCTGGATCGGGCGTCACTTTGATTTGGTCGATGCGAGGATCGGACGGTGGTGCATAGCCTTCGATGACGACAGGCATTCTCAGAAACGCGGCCACGTCTTCGATCGCCACCAGCAGATCGAGGTAATCCTCGGTGGAAGGGACGGGCGGCATGAACACATGCAATCGACCTTCTCTCGGCTCCACGCAGAGCGCTGTACGCACAATCCAGGGAGCAGATTCGCCCAGCTCCGGCTTGCGGTCGCGAGGCGGCTCGCCGTCGCGCTCGATAATTGGCGGCCCCGGCGGAACGTGCTTCGGCGCGGGGAGGGGGACTCGCTGCGCCATCGGATCCACGGGATGGAACTGCGGCGCTTCCGAAGGCTTTACCCACGGCAGGTTCTGCAAAGGAAGGCGCAAGCCAACCGGCGAGTCGCCCGGAACCAGATACAGATGTTGTCCCCGCAGCATCCAAAGTCCACTCTGCCATTCCGGCCCAAATTTTCCGTCCCCGCGCTGTAGCGGTAACACGTAGCCAACTGGAGTCTCCAGACCATGTTCGAAAACCGCTTTGACTCGTTTGCTCTCCACCGGATCTTCGAGGTGGTTGTTGACTGGATCAACGTTGATCGGCAATTGCCGCTCGCGCTGCGTGTAGTACACCGGATCTTCCAATGCGGGGATGGCGTACTCGGCGGCGACGCCCAGCCGATTCGCCAGCGTTTCCGAAAACCTCTGCGCGTCCTTTGGGTCGAAGCTGTACTTCACGTCCTCTCGCGCGAGCAATGAGAGATCCTGCCAAAGCGGGACACCATCTTTACGCCAGAAACACGTTAGCGTCCAGCGCGGCAGTTGCTCGCCAGGGTACCACTTGCCCTGGCCGAAATGCAGCAGAGCTCCCGGTGCAAATCGCTGGCGCAATCGATCAAGCAGTTGTCCAGCCATGAGCCGCTTTTCTTTACCGAGCGCCGCGGTGTTCCACTCGGCTCCATCCATGTTGTCGACGGAAACGAAGGTCGGCTCTCCGCCCATGGTCAGCCGGACATCGCCATTCGTAAGATCGCGGTCGATTTGATGTCCGAGCGTCTCAATCAATTGCCATTGCTCTTCGGTGTAAGGCAGAGTCACGCGCGGATCTTCGTGGATACGCGTGACCGACATTTCATGGATGAACTCTACTTCGCAATGATCGACGGCACCGCTCACGGGAGCTGCTGAGGAAGGCTCAGGCGTGGCCGCGAGCGGGATATGACCTTCGCCGGCAAACAGGCCGGAAGTGGGATCCATTCCAATCCACCCTGCGCCCGGCAAATAGACTTCCGTCCAGGCATGCAGATCGGTGAAGTCCTGCGCCGGACCCTCCGGACCTTCCAACGGCTTCACGTCGGGCTTGAGTTGGATGAGATAGCCGGAGACGAAGCGTGCAGCCAGACCGAGATGGCGGAAAATTTCGACCAGGAGCCAGGCGCTATCGCGGCATGAACCGCTTCTGTTAAACAGAGTTTCTTCAGCCGTCTGAACCCCGGGCTCCATGCGGATCAGGTAGCGGACAGCCCGCTGTAAGAGTTGATTGAGGCAGACGAGAAAATCGTTTGTGCGCCTTTGCGAGATGTCGATCGTCTTGAGAAATTCTTTCAGCAGCACGCCCGCCGGCTTCACTTCCAGGAATGGAGCGAGTTCTTTCTTCAGCGAAGATTCGTACTGAAACGGATAATTCTCAGCGTAAGGCTCGAGGAAAAAATCGAACGGATTGATGACCGTCATCTCGGCCACAAGGTCCACTTCAACTGAGAGTTCGTGAACCACATTCTTGAAGACGGCCCGAGCCAGATAGTTCGCCTGCGGGTCTTGCTGCCAGTTCAGGAAGTGATCGGCGGGTTTTACTTTCAACGAGTAAGCGGTGATGGGAGTGCGGCAATGCGGAGCAGGCCGAAGCCGAATGACCTGCGGTGAGAGGGTTACCAGGCGGTCATAATGATAGATGGTTTTATGATGAAGCGCGACGCGAATCGGCATGATGGGTTGTTGTGTCGGATCATTCCCACGACGTGGAGGGTTGGATCTTCAATTATACTGGCAACCCGGTTGTTGATCTTTTACCGAATGTCCGCCGTCATCGGCTTCTCGCCGGCCGCGTAAGATAAACCCATCACCGCCCAAGCCGTTCCGGCAGCGGAAATCCATTGGTCGTGGTCGTGAGGGAATCCGCTTTGGAAGTACGGTTGGAATTTCGGCGCGCGGCTCTTCACATACCAGGAACCATCGGCGCGTTGCGTGCGCAACAGAAACTCGACGCCGCGTTTGTACGATGGTTCGCTTACGGCCGTACCCAATTGACGAAGAGTATATAGCCCTTCTCCGGTCGCATACGCATCGCTAGCCAGTTCCGGCGTTTGCGCCCAACCGCCATCGGAGCGTTGCTGCGATGCCAGTTGCTTCACCATGGGACGCAGTGCGCCTAGATCTGCATTGGCCCATTTGAGTCCGAGCAACTGCATAGTCCGGTCTTCCGTTGTTCGCGCATCGGCATTCTTCAGCCAGGCGGCGGCGCGCTCGATCCGCTGGTCGAACTCTGCTTTGCGTCCGGGTGGTCCGTATTCCTTGAGCATACGAATGGCGAATGCCGTCCGCGAGAAATCGCCATCTTGCATAGGGGGCCGCGCAATCGCGGCGGCATGCCAATTACCACCGCTCGTTTGGTCAGTGGCCACGAAATAAATCATGGCGTCAATTGCTCGATCTGCCGGCGCGCCCTGGGCCGCCATTTGGAGGAGAGAGTAAAGGACCGTGTCAGAGCCCCCGGGCACAGCCAACCGTTGCAGTAGCGGTTGCTCGGCCGCGACCCACTGCAACTTCGCTGTTTTCAGATTCTCCGCGGCAGCGGCTTCATCCACGCGTATTCCATTATTGTGCGCCACCGCGCCGGCCGAAGCGGTTATGTTCTGTGCGTGGCACGCCACGCATCCGCCCTCCTTCATAAAGCCGCTGCTCATTCGTTGCAGCATGGAGATGCCTTTTTCCGCGGCCTCTTTCGGCGTAGGAAGTTGGCGATCGTGCGTTGAAAGTAGCATCGAAGGCGGCGTCGATTGCGCACGTTCGACGCCCAGTTCCTTCAAGACTGGACCGTAGGCAAACTTGTTGGCCCAATCGATGGCACTCTCACCGTTGTTGTCCTTGATCTTCGGGTCCGCACCTTTGTCGAGTAGGAGCCGCACCACTTTCGGATCGGGCCTGTCCGTAGCGACCGCCAGCATAAGCGGTGTCATACCGCGGACATCTTTTGCATTCACGTTAGATCCGGCTTCGATCAAAAGTTTTGCCGATTCCATGCCTCCATACGGCAATGCGAGTAGCAGGGCGGTGAACGAGCCCAGCCCAATGGGACCATTCTTCACAACGTTGACCTGAGGTATGCTCACCGCATGAACGTCCGCACCCTTGGCGAGGAGCATCTTGATTACCGCGATATTCCCCGCGGCGGCGGAATTCATCAGAGAGTCGCCGAACGCTGAGACGGCTTTTACATCCGCACCTTTGTTCAATAGCAGAGTAATGGTCTCGGTGTCATTGGCGAGGGTTGCCGCGAGCAGAGGCGTAATCCCCCGGGCATCGGGGGTTGAAAAGTCCGCGCCCTTTTGGAGAAAAAGCTTCACTATCTCCGACGTCCCGCTCTGTGTACAGGCAATTATCAAGGCGCTCCTTCCCGGTTTCGAACGGGCGTTGACGTTCGCGCCCTTATCCAGGAGAAGGCGCACCTTTTTCAGGTCACCGGCGCCCCACATAAGCGCGGTCGCATCGAAGGCGTTTTTCGCGTTCACGTCGGCCTTCGCGTCCAGCAGGGCTTGCATGGATTCCAGGCTTCCGACCGCCGCCGAATACATGAGCGGAGTGGAACCATGTTTATCTTTAGCGTTCACGTCGGAGGTCTTGATCAGGCCGTGCAGTGACGCGAAATCGTTGTTGCGAATTGCGTCGTAGAAACGATCGCTTACATCTTGAGCGAAAGCTGCCGCGCTCAGAGCCAGAAGAATGGTAAGAGACTTCATCGAACCTCCGCCGTCATCGCCTTGGTTGGTACGGCGTATGCCAGTCCCATAGCCGCCCAGGCTGTTGCGGCCTGCGAGATCCATTGATCGTGATCGAACGGGAACCCGCTTTGGAAATAAGGCTGGACTTTCGGCGATCGCGTCTTTACTTGCCACGAACCATCGTCGAACTGTGTACGAACGAGGAACTGCACTCCGCGCGCGTAAGCTTCGTTACTCGCGAGAACTCCCAACTCGTGGAGCGTATAGAGTACTTGGCCAGTGCCATAGGCATCGCTGGCAAGTTCCGGCGTCTGCGCCCAACCGCCATCAGGATGCTGCTGGTCCAGTAGTTGCTTTAAGTAAAGATCGCCTGTTTGCCGATCCGCGCCGGCCCATTTCATTCCAAGCAACTGCATTGCCCGATCCTCAGTGGACCGCGGCTCCGATCTCTTCAGCCATTCCGCCGCACGCGCGATGCGCTCTCCAAATTCCGCCTTGCGGGCCTCGGGACCATAAGTCTTCAGTACCTTGATGGCCATCGCAGTTCCCGAGAAGTCGCCATCTTCCATCGGCGGCCGTGCCACTCCCGCACGATGCCAGTTGCCACCCGCGAGTTGGCTTCCGGCGATGTAATGTACGATCGCGTCGGTACTCCGGTCAGCCGAAACGCCCTCCGCGGACATCTCCAGGATGGTGTACTCCGCGGTGATTGCCGCGCCACCGCCTCCAACCTGCACCAAGCGGCGTTGGTCCGCCGAGGCGTTCTGTAATTTCGCAATCTTGGCCTGCGCCGCGGCTGCCGTCTCGTCTACGCGAATGCCGCGTGCGCGCGCCACTCCTACAGCGGCAGCGGTGATGTCTTGCGCGTGGCAGGCGGCGCATCCACCTTTGAACAGGAATTCGCCGCTGATCTGCTGAAGCAGTGCGATACTCTTTTCTGCCGCATCTTTCACGTTCGGCGATTTGCGATCCGAGGCAGCGACAATTGAAACCGCCGGCGATCTCACTGGCTCTACGCCGAGGGCCTTGAGAACCGGGCCATTGTTGAACTTCCTCGCCCAATCGACAACAGTCTCGCCTTCGCCATCTTTAATCCTCGGGTCCGCGCCGCGCTCCAGCAGCAAGCGCACTACATTTGGATTTGGACGGTCAGATGAGACGGCCAGTATGAGCGGCGTCATGCCGCGAACGTCGCGGGCGTTCACCTTCGCTCCGCCGTCGAGCAGCACTTTGATCACTTCCGGTTCGCTATACGCGGATGCCATCAGCAACGGAGTCCATAAACCGGTGGTGATGTTCCCGTTCTTTACCTTTCCAGACGCTTCCGCACTGACTGCATTGATATCCGCCCCTTTGGCCAGGAGCATCTTTATAATTTTGATATTGCCCATCGAGCCGGCGTTGATCAGGGCGCTCTCTCCCGTCTCGGACCTGGCGTTCACGTCGATGCCCGCCTTGAGCAGAAGCGCGACTGTTGCCGGGTCGTTCGTGCTGGACGCTTCCATCAGCGCCGTGACTCCGCGGTTATCGCGAGCCAGGGGATCGGCTCCTTTTTCGAGCAGCAGCTTCACAATCCGGGAACCTCCATCGCGCGTTGCCGCGGTGAGGAGCGGTGTACGGCCCTGCGCCGATCGCGCGTTGACATCCGCGCCGTTGGCGACGAGCAATCGTACTCGTTCGAAGTCGCCGGCGCACCACATGAGAGCCGTGGCATCGAATCCGTTCTTGGCGTTCACGTCGGCTTTGGCCGCGATCAGCGCCTGCATCGCTTCCGCGCTTCCGAATGCCGCGGCGTACATGAGAGGCGTGGCGCCCCGCTTATCCTTTATATTGATGTCGCCGGTTTTCAGCAGTTCGCGCAGGGATGCCAGATCGTTGTTTCGAATCGCCTCGTAATAACGATCGCTGGCCTGTTGCGCCGCTAGTGGCGACAGCCCAAGCATCGCCGCAACTGTAAGGCACACTACTACTATTCGATGGTGCATTCACCCTCCCCGATCGGCATCAATCATATCGCTTCTACCTATAAAAGCAAGCGGATCTTGTGATACAGAACCGCCATTCACCTGGATTTCAGGCATGTTTGATATCGTGTGAATTACGACCATGCGAGTACTCATAGTCATGTGCTTTTCGGCGATCGCATTCCCCGCGCCTCAGTTCACTGGTTCCACTGCGTGCAAGACTTGCCACTCCGCCATCTATGAACGGTGGAGCAAGACACGCATGGCGAACGTGCTTCGCGATCCGAAGCTTCATCCGGATGCCATTATTCCCGATTTATCGAAACCCGATCCGCTGGTGAAGTTCACCAAGGACGATATAGCGTTCGTCTACGGCAGCAAGTGGAAGCAGCGCTACTTCACAAAGATTGGCGATGACTATTTTCCCCTCGACGCCCAATGGGACGTCACCCATCGAATCTGGCGCGCCTACTTGGTTCAGCCGAATACCGATTGGTGGGTGCCGCATTTCCCTGCCGACAACAAGAAGCGCCCCACCGGACAACTCTGCGATGGCTGCCATGCCGTGAACTACAATATCGAGACCAAGACCGTGACGGAATGGAATGTGGGCTGCGAGAAATGCCATGGTCCAGGCTCCGAACATGTCCAGCGGCCGTCACAAGCGAACATTGTGAACCCGGCCCGTTTGGACTCCAGACAAGCCACCAACACCTGCATTCAATGCCACTCTCAGGGCCAGCCTTTGAGCAATCCAATCAACGGTAAGTATTACGATTGGCCGGTTGGTTTTCAGGTGGGTATGGATCTACAGAAGTTCTGGAAACTGGAGGAGAACACGCTAGGAAAGCAGTCGTTCACCCATTTTGCCGATGGCACGGCGCATAAGAACAGGATGCAGGGCAACGACTTCGTTCAAAGTGTAATGTACATGCACGGGATAAGCTGCAATAGCTGTCACGACGTCCATGGAACGGAAAACAATGCGGACTTGCTCAAGCCTGCGAACGTCATGTGCCTGGAGTGCCACGGCCCGAATTCGCCCAACGGTCCTCATGCGGCGACCATCGAGGCGCATACTCATCATCAGGCCGGAAGCGCGGGTAATGAATGCGTGGCGTGCCACATGCCGAAGATTGCGCAACAACTGGCGGACGTGAATGTCCGCAGCCATACCTTCCGTTTTGTACCGCCAAGCACGACCGACACACTGAAAGTTCCGAACGCCTGCAATGTTTGCCACGCCGATAAATCGACCAAGTGGGCCGCCGATACATTGAAGACGTGGCCGAATATGTCGGCCAGGCGCGCGGCGAACTGAGACGGCGAATATAACGTTGACAGATGCATCGCATGGCGTTATAGTCGACTTGTGTCTCCTACTCTTTTTCACATTCTGGTAGCTCTGGCCGATCAGGACCGGCATGGTTACGCGATTATGCTCGATGTGTCCGCCAGGACCGGCGGCGAACTAAAGCTCAGCCCCGGAACTCTATACGGCTCGATCAAGCGCATGTTGGAAGACGGCTGGATTGTGGAACGCGACTCCGATGACGAACGGCGTCGCAATTACCGACTAACCGCGCTTGGCCGCAAGATCGCCGAGGCAGAAGCGAGCAGGTTGGAAACCGTACTCCGTCAAGCGCGGGCTACAGGACTGCTGCCGAAGAGGAGTTGAGCAATGGCGGCCCGTCTGTTCTCGATGTTGGTCTACGCTTACCCGGCCTCGTTTCGTAATGAATACGGCGCGGAGATGCAACGGGATTTTGATAGCCGCCGGCGCGACTGCAGTTCCTGGTTTTCAGTAGTCCTTCTCTGGTTGGCAGTGGTCCCGGACGTTATTTTCACGGCTCTCCGCGAGCACTTTGCGCTCTTGCGCCAGGACGTTCGCTATGCGCTGCGACTGTTTCACCGGTCACCGGCTTTTGCACTGACTGCGGTTTTCACCATCGCACTCGGCGTAGGAGCCAACACCGCCATCTTTACCGCCGTCGATCGCGTGCTGGTGAGACCGCTGCCATTCCGCGATCCCGATCGGCTGGTGAGACTTTGGGAAGATGCTTCACATTATGGATACTCCGCAAACAATCCGTCGCCGCCGAATTATCTCGACTGGAAAGAGCAGAGCAAAGTGTTTGAAGACATGGCGGCGTATCGAGGGACATCACTGAGTCTCACTGGCGCAGGCTTGCCGGAGAGATTGGATGGAGCGGCGTTCACGGCAAATCTCTTCTCTCTGCTCGGGGTCAGACCTATGCTTGGGCGCACCTTTCTTCCCGAGGAGGATCGCCCTGATTCCCGGCTTACCGTGGTTCTGAGCCATAGCCTCTGGCACCGGCGATTCGCCGGGGATGTCAACGTAATTGGCCGGACAATCGATCTGGATGGCGCGCCGTTCACGGTCATCGGAGTAATGCCGCCAACATTCCACTTTCCCATGGCCGCTGCGGAATATTGGGTGGCGCAACGCCTCAATTCCCAGGATTTAGCACAGCGCAATAACCACTATCTCGAGGTCATCGCGCGCCTGCGTCCGGGTGTGACGATGGAACAGGCGCAGTCCGAAATGCGCGTGATCGCTTCCCGTTTGGAGCAAGCGTATCCAGCGACCAACCGTTACATCGGCGTCACGATCCGCACTCTGCGGGAGGAAGTGTCGGCGCGTTCGCGGCTCTCTCTGCTGGTGCTTCTGGCCGCTGCCGGATGCATCCTGTTGATCGGTTGCTCGAACTTGGCCAACCTGCTGCTGGCCCGTGCGAGTTCGCGGCGCAAAGAGCTATCCGTCCGAACCATGCTTGGCGCCGGACGCGAGCGGCTGATTCGTCAGATTCTGACCGAGAGCATTCTTCTGTCGGCCGCCGGCGGATTGGCAGGACTGTTGCTTGCCATCTGGACCGCGCCGCTGCTGCAACACCTGATCCCTGATAGTCTGCCGTTGGACCGTTCGCTGACAGTTGATTGGAGGGTACTCGGGTTCGGTTTCGCACTATCTCTGGCGGCTGGAGTCCTTTTCGCGATCCTGCCCGCTCTCCACATTACGCGCGAAAGTTCGCTTGCCGCTGGAACCCGGGAAGGCAGCCGTGAAGGCGTAGGCGGACACAAGGGAGCGTTTCGAAATGTTCTCGTGGTCGGGGAAATCGCCGTTTCCGCTGTGCTCCTGGTTTGCGCGGGACTTCTGGTTCAAACTCTTTTACGCATCGAGAGCGTCGATCCTGGATTCCGCCCGGAAGGTGTGTTGACTCTCCGCACCTCGCTGCCCATGCCGAAGTACGACCGCCTTCCGCCGCGTCACCGCTTTTACCAGCACGTGCTCTCACAAGTGCGCGCGCTGCCCGGAGTCCAAGGAGCCGGCTACGTAAGTTTTCTTCCGCTCACGATGCGCGGCGGAATTTTTCCAATCTGGGTAGAAGGACAGCCCCGGGATACGACGCGGTTTTCGATGGATGCGATGTACCGGATCGCGACTCCCGGTTATTTTTCCGCCATGGGGATCCCGCTCTTGTCCGGCCGTGATTTCGGCGAACAGGATTCACTCACCCAAATTCGAACCGCCATTGTGAGCGCAAACTTCGCTCGAAACTTCTGGCCGAATCAGAATCCCCTTGGCCGCCGATTCGAAGTCGCCGAAGAAATGCGAACCGTGGTTGGTGTGGCCGGCGACGTGAAGGGGCGCGGATTGGAACGCGACAGTGAGCCGCAGGTTTATACGCCGTATTCCCAGGTCGACCAAGGCTATGAGTGGTTCCAGCCGAAGGATCTAGCGCTCCGCACGACACTCGACCCGGCGAGTTTGATTCCGGCTGTCCGGAGAATTATCTGGTCGGCCGATCCGGATCAACCTATTTCAGACGTGCAGACGCTGCCGGAATTGCTCGAGACGGAAACCACGGCGCCGCGGCGCCTCCAATTGCGGCTGCTGGGTGTCTTCACCGGTCTGGCGCTGTTGCTCGCCGCGATCGGCATTTACGGACTTCTCTCGTTCCTGGTTTCGCAGCGGACATCGGAGATTGGAGTGAGGCTCGCCTTGGGCGCCCGCGCGGGCGGCATTCTCGGAATGTTCATGCGGCAGGGATTGACGCTCGCAGGGATAGGGCTGATACTCGGACTCGCCGGGGCTTATCTTGCGGGAAGGGGAATGGAGCGGCTGCTCTTTGGCGTGAAACCGTCCGATCCCCTGGCGTACGCGGCAGCGGCAATACTGTGCCTTGTGACAACGTTGTTCGCATGCTACCTGCCGGCGCGGCGGGCTTCGCGTATCGATCCTATGGTTGCGGTCCGCTCCGAGTGAATACGGATGGCAGCGTGGCGGCGCTGGTCGGTTGGGTGATACGCGACGGCCCCATCTCGAGCCACACGCGTCCCAACTTGCGGATCTGTTCGAGATCGCTTCCACCCACGCCGATCAGCGAATAGAAAACGCCGCGCTCCGATTCTTCGTTCGGCAGAGCGAAAAAGTCCATGCCCATGGGAGAAAAGTGGTTCGGATAGCGCGCCAGGCTCGCGCTGTCCACCTCGTGACCCTGACTGTTGAGCCAGCCTACGGGCCAATGATCCCACGAACTCGAGACCCACCCGACTCCGCCGGTGTCCCTGTGGCTGTGTTCCTTCAAGCGCGTGAAGTCGTGACGGAAACCGGAGTTGTCTCCGAAGATGCAAAACGGAGAGCCGTCCTTCATCGGTACTATGAGGGCGACGCCAGCGGAATCGTCCAATTCCTTCCAGGGGGCACCGGAGCGCCGCGCTATTCCTGTCCAAACCTTACCTGGGGCGGGCTTCCAGAAAACGTCGTAACGCTTTTCGGAAAACGTGTCGAGTACCGCGAGTGAGTGACTCTCTCCAGTGGCGTTCTCCGTAGCCAATATGTCGGACCAGAGCTTGCCCACCGGACTCATGGCGATGGTCTCGATGGGTTCGCGGGTGTATCCGTGGGTATCTCCGGGCCGCAGTGTTTGATATGTTTGACGCCGTACGATCAACCCGTTCGGGTAGGCCCAAAAATCCTCCGTTCCGCGATAGGCGGCCTCGCCCGCTTTGATATTTACTCCTATGTACGTCCAGCGAACCCACACGCGATCGGGTCCCGATTCGAGGACATCGACAAAGCTGTTGCGCTCCTGGCGTCCCCAATTGTTGAACAGTTCCGCCCAGCCTTCATTACCTTCAAAAAACTGATAGGAGAGACCGGCGCCGGAGGGCAGTTCGAACCACGGACAATAGCTTGCTTCGTGTGAAAAGACGAAACGGTATGGGAAGTCTTTCCAGAAAATGACGAATGCTTTGCGCGGATTGAGATCGGCCGAGGGCGGGCTGGTGAATTCTCCTTTGTAGTTCCCGAACGTGTAGTCCGAGACCTCGGCAATCGACACGCCGTTCGTTTTCGCGGCTCGCAGTTGCGCCATTGTGATTGGCTGCGGCTTGGCGAACTCCGGAGAGATCTCGAGGCGTCGGATTTTGAGATCCGCGGTGGCGAATTCATCGGGTTTCGGATCGACTGTGACCACAGGGAAGCCATCAATGGACGACACCGTGACGTCGAACGGTCCAGGTTCGAGGCAGCACACTTCGTAGCTCCCGTTGTATTTCGCTGTCACCGAAGTCACTTGTTTGTTGCGCGTATTGGTGATCTTGACCTGCGCGTTGGGCAACGGAATGGAGGAGCCATCGTAGATAGTTCCTCGAATGCCGGCTTGTGGTTGAGCGAAGGCGAATCCGCAGAGAGCGAATAAGGAAAATACTCTCAAATTTTGATGTAGATATTTTTCTTGTAGAGCCAAAAGCACATATACCACATCACTGCGAGCACCAGAATATTTTGGGGAATAGCACCCAGGTCGCCGAGATACCAGAAATTGCCGGTGAAGACTCCCAACCCCCGATCGAGCCAGCCGCGAAGCACCTGCGAAAACGAATAGATGAAGATCGAATTCATTCCGAGCACAAGAGCGGGGAATGCCCACTTTCGATACTGCTTGACGTCCACAATCCAGTAAAGAGCCATCAGCATAAGAATGACCCAGCCAGCGCTGAAGAGCGTGAATGACGCGGTCCAGAGCCGCTTCACCATCGGGTTGAACGGTTCGAGGGCGAGTCCGAGTGCAAACGCCCCGGCAGCGCACGCGCCAAGCACTTTCAACTTGTAAGAATGCGGCCGCGCGGTCCGCATCAGCATTCCCGCCCAACACCCGAAAAGAATGGTGACTGCGTTGCCGATGAAGTTGATAGTGGTGTAGTAGCCGGAATAATTATAACCGAGGAGCTTTAGATCAATGACGGCGCCATGTTTTCCAATCTCGAAAATGGCCCATCCGGTCCGGGAAATAGCACGAACAGCGCCCAGTAGCCCGCGAGCATTGCAACAGCACATCCCACTTGCCATGCGAAGGGCAGGCGCGTGATAAGAAAACACAAGAGATATCCAAACGCGATTTGACAAAGCACGTTGATCAACTGAAGAACCGGACGCCCGCGCCGCGAGTCGAAATTCGACAGCACGTTGCTCAGCACAATCAGCACGAGCGATCTCCAGGCGACGTGACGCAAAAGATCGAAATTTGTCGCGCCTTCCGCGATCCGCCGCGCAAACGCAAACGGCATCGCCATGCCAACCATGAACGTGAACGCGGGTTGAATCAGATCCCAGAACGTGCAGCCCGTCCAATCGGTGTGGTCCACCTGGCGTGCCAGCCACGCCCAATTGGGATGCGATTGCAGAACGCTGAATCCGAAGCCGTGCGAGATGAGGGTCAGCATGATGAGCCCGCGATAGGCGTCGAGACTGACCAGGCGTTCCGTGCGCGGTCTGCCTTCCGTGCCGGGTCGCGCAACTCGAGGAGCGGCGGACGTTGTACTCGCCATGATTTGAAACTTTATCAGTTTTAAACAATCCGCGTCTTCGATAGACTGTAAGGCACTATGCGGGCACTCTGGCTGATGCTGGTGATGATTGGGTTTTCGATTTGCACGGCATTCGGCGATGACGGAGATCGGCTTCTTCGCGTGAACCACTACGTTCGAGTCCGCTCGACAGTGCCTTCCATCGCCGGCCAAACGACGCAGATTTACGTGCGGGAGGTGGTGCGGGCAGGAACGGCCTTGCGCGACGGCGCGTTGGCGGACCACGTGGTATTGTTCGTCCACGGTGCAGGGACTCCGGGCGAAGTCGCTTTCGACATTCCCTACCAGGACTACAGTTGGATGGCGTATCTTGCGCGCGCGGGTTACGACACGTTCGAGATGGATATGACCGGGTACGGCCGCTAGACACGCCCGCCGGCCATGAATGACCCTTGCAATCTCGCGAACGCGCAGCAACTCACGTTCACTCCGAGCCTGCTCTCCGCACCGTGCTCGCCGGCCTACGGACAACACATGACGACCATCGCCTCCGACTGGAACGATATCGGCGCCGTGGTGGACCACTTGCTCGCCATACGGCACGTGGAGCGTGTGAATTTGATTGGCTGGTCGCTCGGCGGTCCGCGCGCAGGCGGATATGCGGCGCGGCATACGGACAAAGTGCGGAAGCTGGTTCTATTAGCCCCCGCATACGGCCGCAGCTCTGCCAGTGAGCCTCCGGCGCAGGTCCCGGCAAACGGCGTTGTGATGAATACTCAATCGCGCGAGGATCTTGATGCGAACTGGATTCGCCAGGTGGGTTGCCCGGCTCAGATCGACCCGGCGGCGGCCGACGCGGTGTGGTCGGCGATGCTCGAATCCGATCCCGTAGGAGCGACCTGGGGTAGCGGCGTGAGGCGCGCGCCGCAGGTGACCACGTGGGGTTGGAATTCCTCGGTGGTTACGAAGGTGCGTATCCCAACGCTCACCGTGGCGGGCGCGTACGACAAGCAAGTGCCGCCTGAGAGAGTGCGGGATCTATACACGGATCTCGGTTCCAGTCAGAAAGTCTTCGTCGATTTGGCGTGTTCCTCGCACAATGCCCTTTGGGAGAAGAATCACACCCTGTTGTTCCAGGCTTCGCTGGAATGGCTTTCGAAGGGAACAGTGAACGGCACGGAGCAGGGCACTATCCGCTTAGGTTATGAGTCCGCGAAGTGACGTTGGTAAGGAAAGCCTCGACTTTCGACTTTACGGTTCGCCGATCGATTCCGAGCCTGCGCGCTGCGTCTTCATAGGTCCCTGTTTTCCGGTAGACGAGCGCGGCGTAGTAGCAGAGCAACTCGTCGGCAGTTAGCTCGGCGTTTCGAAGACGGCTGAGAAACTCATCGTCGTGCGTCGAATCGCGTTCCGAGATCGGCTGGTAGGAACGCCGGATGATCACATTGCGGACGCACTGCTCCACTTCGCGATAATTACCAGGCCAGCCGTAACCGCGGGGTAGATTCGTTTCCACCCAGCGCTTCACTTCGGGCAGACACTGCTCGGCTTCATCGCCTACTGCGCGTCGAACCATGAAGAGCAACAGATCGTCAAGGACCGCGGGTGAGTCCCCGATCTGCTCGCGAAGGGATGGAGTCCGGACCAGATCGGCGCACAACCGGTAGTAAAGATCCTCCCGGAAACGGCCAGCCCGTATTTCAGCGGGCAAATCGCGATTTGTCGCGGCGATCAATTTTCCTGAAAACTCGCGAACAGCAGTGGCCCCAACGGCGGAAAATCTCCGCGTCTCAATGACGCGCAGCAGTTTCACCTGGATGGCCAGTTCCAGTTCTCCAAGTTCGTCGAGGAATACAGATCCAGCGGCCGGACAGACGTCCAGCCATCCCTGCCTGTCGCCGATCGCTCCAGTGAATGCGCCGCGGCGGTGGCCGAAAAGTTCCGATTCGATCAGCGTTGGCGAAAGCGCGGCCAAATTGATGGGAATGAACGACTCGGTTGAAGGATCGGCGAATCTGAATTTGGCTGGATCGAAGGGCACGTAGCGGGATCCGGCAATCGCGCGGGCGACGAGTTCTTTTCCAGTACCCGATGGTCCGGTAATCAGCGTAGGGAAATCGTGCATTCGCGAATAGAGAATGCGCCAATACCGCCGGAGGTCATGCGTAAAGACAGACTGCCATACGGAAGCGCGCAATTGCGCAGCGGGCATCGAATTGCCGATGATCTTGTCGAAAATGTGGTGAAACGCGCGTTGCACCTGCCGGAAGCAAGCGAACAGATGAGCCGGTTGTAGAGCGGTTTCGGATCGCCTGCCGGCAACGCGAAAGTAGCGATTCCAGCCGGCCAGAAAGCGTTCATAGAAGCGCCAGTTACTTGCGGCGGCTACGAAATCCGGGTGGTATTGCTGATACATCAAATAGTGCGCGCCGTCTTCGTAGATGGCCAGATCTTCGGACGATGCTTCCAGGCCGGCTTCCAATCGGGAGCGAACTTTATCCACCAGCGGCTCGAGCCTGGCATACACGCGCTCGACGTTCGGGCTGATGGCATCCGGGTTGTTGACCGACGCGCTCCATACGGCATGGCCGATGACGTAGTGCTTGCCAAGGGCAGCACGTTCATGCTCCAGTCTCTCGGGCAGGAACGGGTTGGAATACGCTAGCTTGGAGACGGCGGACAAGAATCGGCGTTCGGCATCCGACAGAAGAGGCATGCATAAATTGTACATAGCTGCGCAATTGATGTACTCGATGCCAACTCATCCCTCGACCATCTCAAACAAAACACGGCGTGACCTGCATGCAGGATCGCGGCCCGTCCTGTGCACCTGTACGAACGTATGGAAATCCTGATATTCGTCGTATTCGTAGCATTGTTCATCGCGTGTCTGAATCTTCGCGCCAGGAACGCGCGCTTGGAAGAACGAATGGATGCGCTGGAGCGGCGTACGGACCTGTCTGCGGACTTCGGCGAACTGATCCGGCGCGTGTCAAGGCTGGAACGGCTGGCGACTCCTCCGCCTCCTCCACCGGTGCCCACGGAGGTTCCGAAACCGGAGCCTATTGCCATCCCTCCGATACCCGAGTCGAAACCAGAGCCCGAGCCGAAGCCTATACCCGAACCAGAACCCGTGCGCGCCAGTGCGCCCCCTTTTCCGGTCTACACTCCGCGAGTGGTGGAGGAACCTGCAGGTCCTTCGATTTCCGACCGGCTGCGCGGCGTTGTTGGCAACGAGGAATGGGAAACCCTTCTCGGCGGTAGCCTGCTGAACAAACTCGGCGCGCTTCTCCTGGTGATCGGCATCGCCCTATTCCTCGGTTACTCATTCGGCCACGTGACTGCCGCGGGGCGCGCATCGATCGCTCTCGCGGTCAGTCTCGCAACTCTCGGGGCCGGCGTCCAGGTCGAGCGGCGATCCAAGTATCGTGTGTTCGCACGAGGGCTGATCGGCGCCGGTTGGGCTGCGCTCTACGCCACTGCCTACGCCATCTACGCGATTCCTGCAGCGCGAATCATCGACGATCCGCTCGTAGGCTCGATCGTAGTATTGCTGGTCGCAATCGGAATGATCGGCCATTCGCTTTTATATAAATCGCAGGCCGTTACCGCCGTCGCCTATTTTGCCGCTTTTGCAGCGCTTGCGGTGACGCCGTACAGTCCGTTCGCGGTCATCAGTCTCATTCCGCTTGCGGCTTCCATCCTCTATCTGTCAGCGCGATTCGATTGGTATTCCATGTCCGTATTCGGATTGGTCGCGACCTACGCGACATGCATCTCCCGAGGCGACTCAAACGCGCCCCTGGGCTCGACGCAAACGTTATTTTTCGCATATTGGGTGCTGTTCGAGGCATTCGATTTGTTGCGAGTGCAACGGCGTCGCCTGGACGGCGGAGTGGAGTGGCTCTTTCCTCTGAACAGCATTGGTTTTCTCGGACTGTCGTATCTCACCTGGTCGCATCACGCGCCAGATCGACTCTGGTTTGCATCGGCCTGCGCCGCGGCGCTGTTTCTGGCCGATTCCGTCAGCCGGGCGATCCTTCGGCCACCTTCCACGTTCGACGAGGGTGACGATCTGATGATGCGGCTTCGCTTTGGAAGTTTTGAAGGCTCGGTTGTACTTTCTGCCGTACTCGCGGGGATGGCTGTGATTGGACGCGTGCCTGGCGTTTGGATCAACGCCGGTCTGGCCGTGGAAGCTGAAATCATTTACTTCGCCGGCGTGCGGTTCCGGTCCCGATTTCTCCGGACCTGCGGCGCCGTCGGCTTTACGTTCTCGTTGGGCCGGTTATTCGCCATGGATTTCCCAGGATCAAAGACAATGGTGCTCGGCCATTCCACTTGGAACTGGACGCCGGTCCTGATCCTCCATGCAGTCCTCTTTTATATCAACCGCGCAGTGCGGCAGTCGGGAGTATTTCTCAGTTCCATAGCGGCCGCGCTCGTGGCATTTGTTCTCGCCGCCGAACTCCCGAACGCTTCCATCGGAATGGCGTGGATCGTGTTTGGTCTGGTCCTGCTGGAACTCGGCTTCCTCAAGAAAGCCTTTGAATTTCGAGGACAGGCGTACACGCTCTTGATTACCGGAACATTCGTCGCAGCGATGACGCCCATCTTTTTTCCGAGCGATCCATGGTGGCCACAGGTGATCAGCCTTGCCATCGTGTACTTCTGCGCGTTGAGATCTCGTTGGATTTCTGCCGAGATCCTCCCAACTTCGGAACGCGCGATTGTCGCAATCGGCACAGTCGCAGGGACAACTCTGCTTTCCGTGCTGCTTCTCTGGAGAACGGTTCCAATCGACTATCTTGCGCTCGCTTGGTTCGGGCTAGCACTTCTTCTGTTTGAACTGGGCAATCAACGCCTGCCGTCCGATCTACGGCTTACATTAGGTCCCGTCATGAGCGTGGCGGTCGCGGGCACAATCACAACGCATGCGAATGATTTTGTGAAATACCCGGCGGTGCCGGTTTCGTTGACGTACTTCGGCGGATGTCTCGCGATGTGGTTGGCAGCAACGCGGTTCCTCCTGTCGCCTCCGGCGGAAGCAACAGTATTGGAACGAACGGTGCTCACGGATTGTTTGACCGCTCTCGGCTGCATTGCCGCGATGGCCGGTTCCTGGCTCGTGCTTCCCGATCCGTTCGTATCCGTCGTCTGGATGCTTCTCGCAGCCACAGTGCTCGAAATCGGCTTGAAGAGAGGTCTGGCGAGCTTTCGCTGGATCGCACTCGGCGTGATGAGTCTCGGCTACCTCCGATCGTTTGAGTGGGATCTCGGCGACGGGACGGTGTGGCAGGGAATCCCGCACCGAATGATCTCGACGCCGATCGTCATCGCGGCCTCGTATTGGATCTGGAGCCGATTCCCGCGAGAGTCTTTACTTGCCCGAGCACAATTCTGGGTTGCGGGACTGCTGCCAGTGTGTTTCGTATTCGCTCAATTCAGCGCATTGGATTTAGCTCTGGGCTGGCTGGGCATCGCGCTCGCTCTCCAAGTTGTAGGGCTCCGTTACGGAAACGGCGATGCGAAAATCCAAGCCCAAGTGATTGCCGTGCTGGCTTTCGGTGCGGCTCTGTTAGAAGACGTCGAGCGCCCACACCTATGGATTTCGATTCCATGTGTCGCCGGTTTCTACGCGGCACAGTGGATCGCCAAGCGTTCCGGAGGCCAGCGAAGTCCAGTCTTTTACTCTATGATGGCCACCGTCCTATTAAGTGCGCTCCTTTACGGCAGCGTATCCGGCGGGCTACTCACCGTCTCGTGGGGACTACAAGGCCTAGGACTTCTCACGGCTGGATTTTCGCTGCGCGAAAGAGTCCTCCGATTGCAAGGCTTGGCGTTGCTTCTGATCTGCATTCTCAAGCTATTCCTATATGACCTGCGCAATCTCGAGACACTCTATCGGATCCTGTCGTTCATGGCTCTTGGACTGATCCTGTTGGGCGTGTCGTGGATCTACACCCGTTTTCGGGAAAAAGTGAAACGGCTGTTGTAAAACGGGAATGCTAGATTGATCCATATGACGAAGTTGACTCTGGTCCCTCTTTTCACGCTGGGTGCCCTTGTCGCCACCGAGCCAACTAACATCACTGAACACTACCGCGATCCCGCCGCGAAACTCATCGCAGCCGCGCTCGCCGACGACGAAGGCTTGCAACGGCTGCAATATCTCTGTGATCGCATCGGGAATCGCTTGAGCGGTTCGGCGTCACTCGAGCGCGCAATCGTTTGGGCCGCGTCCGAAATGAAAAAATCCGGACTGGAGAACGTGCAAACTCCGCCTGTGAAAGTCCCGCACTGGGTGCGCGGAAAGGAATCGGCAACCTTGCTGGTTCCCGTGGAGAAACCGCTGACGACGATCGGGCTCGGAATGAGCGTGGGCACTCCGAAGGAAGGAATCACAGGCGATGTGATTGTGGTCAACGATTTCGATCAACTCGTCGCGTTGGGGCGCGAGAAGGTCGCCGGCAAAATCGTTCTCTACAATCCGGCTTGGAAGGGCTACGGGCAAACAGTGATGTATCGCAGCAGCGGGGCCTCGCGAGCGGCGGAACTCGGCGCGGCGGCCGTGCTGGTCCGCTCAATGACGGGTGTGAGTCTGCAAACCCCGCACACCGGAGCGCTACGTTACACAGAAGGCGTGGCGAAAATTCCCGCCGCGGCGGTCACTGTTGAGGACGCGGCGATGATGGAGCGCCTTGTGAAAGCCGGTACGCCTGTCCGTGTCCGTCTGATGATGGAAGCGCATCAGGAAGCCGACGCCGATTCGCACAACGTGATGGGTGAAATCAGCGGCAGCGAAAAACCAGACGAGATTGTCGTCCTCGGGGGGCATATCGATTCCTGGGATATCGGCCAGGGCGCGAACGACGACGGCAGCGGAATTATAGCTACGTTGGAGGCAGTGAATCTGATCAAGAAGCTTGGACTGCATCCGCGCCGGACGATACGAGTCTGCTTCTGGGTCAATGAAGAAAACGGGGCCGCTGGCGGTAAGGCCTACAGGAAGATGGTGGGGGGCGCGATCGCCAATCATGTCGCCGCCATTGAGATGGACGGGGGCGCGGAGATGCCGGTTGGGTTCGGCTTCGGTACCGGGTCGGACGGCAGGATACGACGCCCGCGGGAAAATGAAATCACACGCCCGAAGACATCGGAGGCAGCGTTCCAACGGGCCGTCGAGATCGGCACACTGCTGGAAGGGGTCGAGGGCGGCAAGATCAGTCATGGTGGCGGCGGTGAGGATATCGATCCGCTATTGGCCGACGGCGTGCCGGGGTTCGGCGTGCGTACCGTTGGATTGCACTATTTCGACTGGCATCACACCAACGCGGACTCCTTCGACAAGATCGTTCCACGAGAGTTTCAGCTCAACGTGGCGGCGCTCGCGGTACTGAGCTATGTGCTTGCCGATATGCCCGAACGGCTCGGCGATATGAAATAGCGCGGCTGTTCGTTCAATTTCGCTTGATCGGCGCACAATCGGTAGAACAATAGATACTTGCCCCTGCGAAGCTTGCCCTTGGAGAGGTTACCCTCCACTACGAAGACCAAGGCTCGGGCAATGCGATCCTGAGGATGCCAGGCCCGCTTTGGAGACGCGTGTTTGTACCTTATTTGTTCCCGCGGAATAAGCGGCGCGGCCCGAGACTCTTACAAATCGCTGCCACCAACAACACGCCGGCAGCCCCGCCAAACGCAGGCTCGGGTGTCAAAACGGTAATCGAGCCTGGGCTCGCGTTAAAGCTTAGTATGTTGCCTGACTCATCGGAAAGTACAACCGAATCAAAACTCAGCGGAGTCGTGCCGCCTCCCACGGTTTGAAAATCCAGCGTGGCCAGCACAAAACTCGCTGGCTCCCCGGCGACCAGGTCTGAGGACGTCAACAGGGAAATCTCCGACACGCTTGCAGCTCCGGGGCTGCTGACATCCGAGCTCGTCAGCGCTTTGAACGCTCCCGGATCGCCGAGGTCCAAACCAAAGGTGGCATCGGTCGCGTGAACGATTCCCGGATTGTAAAGTATGTTGAACTGAAATCCACCCAGAGCCGGTGATACCCCGCCGCCCAGTCCGCTCACCACCAGATCAACGCTCACCGTATTGGGAAGAAGCACGGTCTGTGCGCTCGGGTTAAAGCTCAGCAGAATCGTGGCATGCGCCGCACCGGCGCCGGCCAGGAGCATCGGAATCGCCAATGCCAACTTGAGAAAGAATCGATTCAACATTTTTCCTCCGTTCCAGTTCCCGCCGCGGTAGATTTACCGGATGCAGTTTGGTTTATTGCACCGCAAGCTGCAGGCGCGGCCGTCTGCGACCGTCACAACCCCGTCGTTGTCGAAGTCATAGGGGCTTGGATCGTCCACTGCCAAACCGAGCACCGACATAATGGTGCCGATGTCGTCGATATCCACAACCCCATCGCCCGTCACATCGCACGCCAGGTACGGGCTGATGATGATCGAACTCTCCATCAGAACCGGATCAGCGCCCTGATCGCGCGACGGTGGCGGAACGGTAGTGTCGCCCGGTTGCCGCACCGAGAGAACAAAGTTACCCGTGAAGCTGCTTGCCAAGGACGGGGAAATCGAAACCGTGAGCGTGCCGAAGTTGGTGCCATCCGGTGTCTCTGCGAAGAACTGATCCGGCGCGGGTGTGACTTGATAGCACGGCGCCGTGAGGAATGCATCGCAGGGCTGGAAGCCCGGAGGCGCGGAAAGAACGCTCAAGTACGCCGGGATCGGCGATGGCGTGTCCTGAACCACGGCAGTATCGATGCGAAAGGGAATGTCCAGCGCGGCCTTCGCAACCACGTCGCTGAACTTGACTGACTCCGTGTGTACCGTATACCCCTTAGCATCGGCCGGCACGGCAAAATCGAAGTTCATGCCGAAGCACTGATTGCATGCGAGGGTTGTGTCCCGAACCGTCGCGCAATTCGGCGCGTACTCACCTTGCTCCGGATCTTTGTCGCGGCACGCCATATCCAGAGTCGCATCGGTGAATTGAATGAAGTGGAGCGTCAAATCGGCGAGCACCTTGGTGAGCGGCTGCTGCTTGCCGAACAGCGCAGATGTCGCAATTGATCGGTGTCCCGCTCCGTTCATTCCCGCTCCGTTCCGCTTATTGCTGTACACGCCGTCCTGAATTGGTAGCGGCGTAGGTGAATCCGGGTTCGGCCGTTGTCCGGTCACGAACACCACGTCCGTCTGGCCCCCCTTAGGTACGGTCACGAGCTGGCAACCCATGTTGCCGTACCGCCTGGTCTTCGCGGCTGGTTTGCCCTTCGGGCTGCATTGGAATTGTCCCGCAGCCAACTTGACATTGATGGAATCCGCGTCCAGCATAACGGGATTCATCATTTTGTCCATCATCACGATGCTGTTGCCGAGCGCGCATAGCATGAGCTTCTGAGGGTTGGCAGCGTCGGTGTTCTTCACTGTTACAGTATTTGTGAAGACGGTGTTTCCGGTGCCTTTCACGGGAAACGAGGATTTCACTTTGTATTCAAGATTGGTCGCTGGTTTTGCGTTTTCGTCGACCGTTTTGAAGTCCTTGACCTGGCCATGCGCCCCGGACCACATGAAGAAAGTAGAAGCGATGATCCGCGTAGCGGGATTCCTGAGCATTCCTCCTCCTTATTGAGGAACAGTGTACACGATCTCCCGGTTCTTCAAAGGCGCGGCTCGTCAGAGGAGACCTACGAATCCAGTGGAGGAAAAAGATCAGAAATTCAGGCCGCAGACTCACAAAGATCGCCTCGGCGGACCATTTCGCTGGGCTTCTCTGCATGTACCGCACACCAGTTCACGTTATTGCCACAATGCTGGACTACGCCGAATGGGTGTTGCCAGTGTCAATGGAGTCGTGCCCCACTCGCTTGCGTCAGTAAACGCCAAGCGGCTATTCGCGAATTACCCAGGGGCGATTCTTCACGCAGGCACTCCCATGAGATGCCGGCTATCCGGCGGCCAGAAGACGTTCCTGAGAATTTCCTATTGCTTCCCTAGAGGAACGCATGATAGTATATATAGGAACACAATAGGAGGGCAATGGCAGAAAATACTGATGTCTGGCAAGGGACCCTGGCGCTGATGGTCCTGAAGACGCTCCAAACGATGGGTTCACTCCACGGATACGGCATCGCCCGCCGTATTGAGCAGATCGGCGGAGGGCTGGTTTCCGTAAAATACGGGACTCTGTATCCGGCCCTGCTCAAGCTGGAGCAAGAGGGTTATGTGACTTCGGATTGGGGCGTGTCGGACAACAACCGAAGAGCAAAATTCTACCAGTTGACCCGGGCCGGCAAGAAGCAGCTCGAAAAAGAAGCCCGGCAGTGGGAGCAGACCACCGCCGTCATCTCGCGGTTCTTCGCGCCTGGTGAGGAGTTCCAATGAAAACGATACGCACACTTCTCCTGCGCCTCATGGGTCTGTTCAATAAGGAGCAGAAAGATCGGAATTTTATTGATGAGCTGGAGTGTCATCTGCAGATGGAGATCGAGGACAACCTCCACTCGGGCATGACACCGGCGGAGGCCCGGCGAGCGGCCCTGATCCGGTCGGGCGGCTTGGAGGCAGCCAAAGAATCCTATCGGGACCGGCGCGGACTTCCTATATTGGAGCGGCTCCTGCAAGATTTCCGGTATGCGTTCCGCTCGCTGCTGAAAAGCCCCGGATTTACTCTGACTGCGCTGGTCACGCTAGGCATCGGTATCGGCGCCAACACTGCGATCTTCAGCACGATCAATGCAGTCCTGTTGCGCCAGCTTCCCTACCCGGAGTCCGGCCGTCTCGTAATGCTGTGGACCGACGACCCGAAGCACGACGTTCATCAGGAAGGGGTTTCCTATCCCAATTTTGTAGACTGGCGCGGGATGAACCACACGTTCGAGGATATGGCGATATTGAGCCGCGGAGTCTCCGCCATACTTACTGGCGGGCAGGAACCGGAGAATGTCCAGGTCGCCGTGGTCTCGCCGAACCTGTTCTCCGTGCTCGGAGTGAATCCGGTAGTCGGACGGCTCTTCTCGGCGGAAGAGATCCAAAACGGCAACCGCGTGATCGTAATCAGCTATGGTCTCTGGATACGCCGGTTCGGTGGGTCGCCCTTGGCAATCGGAACCACACTTGAAATCGATGGCATCCCGTGGCGCATCGCCGGGGTCATGCCCGCGTCATTTCAGTTCCCAGATTCCCAGGTACCGTTGTGGGAACCGGTGAACTCCTTCCGGGGATGGCCCGGCTTGCAGCGTGAGCGCTACTCCGATTGGGGGCGTGTGATCGGCCGTCTTAAGCCACAAGTCACGCTCGCACAGGCGCAAGCCGAGATGGATGCGATAGGAAAGCGCCTGGAACGTTCCTATCAGCCGTCAGGCCGGGACGCCGGGGGCTTTGCGGGATTCAGTGTCAATCTCGTTCCACTCCTGAGCCAAATCACCGGGACTCACCTGCCGTTGGCGTTGTGGGTACTCATGGCGGCGGTCCTCTTCGTGCTCTTGATTGCGTGCGTCAATGTCGCAAACCTGCTCATTGCCCGGGGCTCCGCGCGGTCGCATGAACTCGCAGTCCGTCAGGCCTTGGGCGCCTCCCGAGGACGAATCGTTCAACAACTCCTGACGGAGAGCCTGCTTCTCGCGGGAACCGGCGGGGCGCTCGGTTTTGGCATTGCCGCGGCGGGCGTTCGGCTTTTGATCAGCCGCGGTCCGCGATCCCTGCCCCGCCTGGATGAAGTTCGCATCGACCCTCTTGCTCTTGCTTTCACCGTGGCCGTTTCGTTGCTGGCCGGTATGCTATTCGGTATCATACCGGCTCTTCGTTTGTCTCAGACGGGTTCCGCGCTCAAGCAGCGGACACGGGCCGCGGGATCGAGCGGGGTCAGGATTCGCGGAGCCCTTGTGATTGTCGAGATTGCGCTTTCGGTGATCCTGCTCTCCAGCGCGGGAATCCTGATCCATAGTTTTCTGCGGGTCCAATCGATCGACTCGGGGTTTAATCATGGGCAGGTCCTGACGATGCGGATCTCCTCCTCAAGAAGCGGCGAAGCTGTTTCCGCCTTTTATCGTGAGATCCTTCAGCGAATCGACTCCCTTCCCGGTGTCCGCGCGAGCGGAATTGTTGAGGACGTTTTGCAGCGCCGGAATCCGGATTACGAATTCACGGTGGCCGGCCGCGCTGTGCAACCTACCGAGCCGATGAGCGGGGATGCAGCCAGCCCCGGTTACTTCGATGCTCTCGGCGTTCGGCTTTTGAGAGGGCGGCCATTTCAAGACTCGGACGCCCGAGTTCGGCACGGGTGGCAATCGTCAATGAAACAATGGCCCGCCATCTTTGGCCTGGAGAGGATGCCATCGGCAGGCAACTGCGCGCCTCCGGCGCAATGCCGAATGACCCTTCATACACTATAGTAGGAATCGTCTCGGATATGCGCCGGGAGGGCCTTGAACGCGAGCCGATCGCGCAAATATTCTGGCCTGAGCTTCAGCGGCCGGTAGCGGCTATGGACCTGGTTGTGCGTACGGTTACCGCCCCGGCGGCGCTGGCTTCAGCCATCCGCGAGCAAATCCGTTCCGTCGATAGCAGAGCGGCCGTATTCCATGTGTCAACACTTGACGACCGGCTCGATGAGTCGCTTGCGCCTCGCCGCTTTCAGAGTTCCCTCCTAGCCATACTCGCTGCGATCGGGTTGGGACTAGCCGCAGTCGGGATCTACGGTGTGATGCACTATTCCGTGACGCTCCGCACAGCCGAACTCGGGATTCGGATGGCGTTAGGTGCTCAGGCTGGCAATGTTATCGGTATGGTCGTCCGGCAGGGTCTGGCGATGGCTGTTACTGGCCTGATTCTGGGAGTCGCGGGAGCGCTCGCGATCACGCGCATCTTCTCTCGTCTTCTATTCGGCGTCACTCCCACCGATCCGGCAACGTTTACCACTGTCATTGGCCTGATCGGAGTCGCCACGGCTCTCGCTTGTTGCATACCCGCACGGCGGGCGGTCAGAATCGATCCCCTATCGGCGCTCAGGCACGAGTGAACCGCGGTTGCGAGGTTAGGACAAGCCTTTCCAGCAGTCAGGCTCGGGTTATTAAACGACGGCGACTTCTCCGCGAATGGTCCGTATAGGAACACGGCCGTAACCCCTTCGAGCATCGAACCTCCTGACCTTCAATGGAGTAATCACCGCTCCATTGATGACGCTGTCCAAGCCCACTATTCAGGCCTACGTTTGGCGGCGATTCTCCCGGCGAAGCTAACTCGAATTACCACGCCCTGCAGGCCCGTGTAGAGACGCGCATGTCTCATGGATTGCAACTGCTGGCGACTTATACATACTCCAAAGTCATCGACGACGCGTCAGACGTTTTTCCGGTCGATTTGAGCGAGATTGGAATATCGCATTCCGCCGGAATCGCCGCCTGCATATGGCCAGTCATTCTGAGCAAATGCGACGGCCGCGGCCATCAAAAGGGCGACCAGAGACACCCGAATCTATTGCGAAGCTAGCGGTGGAATCTGCCCACTACAACGCCCTTACCCAGAATGTGGCCATCGATCGCCTTCAAGACATCCGCTCTCGTAGCGTCGGGGCCAAGATCGAGTTTCGTATCGAGCGCAAAGAGTTCAAACGTGTAGTGGTGATGCGGACCCGCGGCAGGTGCGCCGGGTCCCATGTAGCCCACGCCGCCCCTGCGATTCTTCGCCTGAATCGTGCCATCCGCCAACTTCGCGTCTGCAGCAACGCCTTCCGGAAGTTCCCGCGCCGTCCCCGGAATATTGAACGCCATCCAATGCAGAACGTCTTCCGTCTTCTTCTGAATCGCAACGTCGGGATCGTGGAAAATAAGAGCAAAGCTCACAGTGTTCGGCGGCACATTCGTCCATTCCAGCTTCGGCGACACCGCATTCGGGTCCGCTTGGGTGAATCGCTTGGGAATCTCAGCGCCATCGGCAAAAGCCGTAGTGGTGAGTGTCAAACCAGGTCCGGCAGGCGCCTGAGCCAGCGCTGAGCCCAACCAGGTGGCAAATAAGAGGGTGACTAACGGAGTGATTTTCATAGGTTCGTTTTCTCTGTTCGTTGATGATATCGTATTCAGCGCATGTCCAGAGTGCGTCTTCTTTCCCGCCGTGAGGTTCTCGCCACGATGGCTGCGGCGCGTCAACGGCCCTGTTCGCAAGACCCAAAAAACGAATCGCTGTGGGACTCATGCTCTTTGCGGTTCGCCAGGATCTCGAGCGCGACCTCCCCGGAACTCTGCAAGCAGTCGCGCAAATGGGATTCGAAGGCGTCGAGTTCTTCGGTCCCTATTTCGATTGGACTCCCCAAGCCACCAAACAAATCCGCGCGCAATTGGACAGCCTCAGCATGCGCTGTCTGTCGACGCACAACGAAGCCCCGGCCTTCACACCCGAAGGACTTTCTCACGCCATCGACCTGAATCAGATACTCGGTTCACCGAACCTCGTCTGCGTCAGAGGACTGGCAAAAGGCGCGGCAAAAGGATTCGAAGGAGAGGGCCTCGATGGATGGAAGCGTATCGCGGACAAGTTGAATCAGGCGTCCGAACATCTCAGCCCACTGAAAATGACTTGCGGTTTTCACAACCACGCGGTGGAGTTTATCCCGATCGACGGAACTCGTCCCATCGACATACTCGCCCGCAACAACGATCTGCAATTTCACCTGAATGTCGGGCTATGCCGCCAAGGCAAAGCGGATCCGATCGAGTTCATTAAACAATATCCGGGACGCATCCAGGCCGTTCTCTGCACAGACTCACCGAACGACGCCAGCGGCCACCCGCCACTAATCGGCAAAGGCGCGGCGCCGTGGAAACAAATATTCGCCGCGGCCGAACGCACCGGCGGAGTTCGTTTTTATCTCATTCAGCAGGAAGGCAGCGAAGACCCGCCGCTGGAAGCTGTGCGAAAGGACTTGCAGTTCTTCCACCAGCTTCACGCCTCAATCTGACGCCGATTCAGGCATGCTGCAGAATATGGCCAACTGCCGCCGTAACCGCGCGCCAACGAGCCTCTTCCGCCTCAAGTTCCTTGCGTCCCGCCGCAGTGATTTCGTAAAGGCGTGCCCGGCGTTTATTGGGAGTAGTGACCCATTTCGCCTCTATCCACCCCGCCTCTTCCATACGGTGCAGCGCCGGGTAAAGCGAGCCTTCCTCCACGCGAAGAACCTCGTCCGACATTCCTTCGATCTGCGTCGTCAGGCCGTATCCGTGCAGTGCTCCCTGCCGAGCCAGAATTTTCAGCACCAGCAGCGGAAGCGAGCCTTGGAGTGAATCCTGTCGACTCATGGAGTCCCCTTAATAAGCGATCTTAGCATCCATCGATTGGCAAAGTGGTGTCAAGAATTGAGGTCTGATACAACTATATCTACCGTGAACCGAAGAACATTTCTGACAGCCACCGCGGCCACGTTCCTGCCGCCAGCAGACGCCGCTCCTTCTGGCATACCGATCATCGATTGCCATATTCATTTCTTCGATCCCTCGCGTCCAAAGGGCGTTCCGTGGCCACCCAAAGATAACGCGGTGTTGTACAAGCCCGCATTGCCGGATCGCTACCGGAAGATCGCAGTGCCGCTCGGCATCGTGGGCGCGATTGAGGTGGAAGCAAGTCCCCTGGTCGAAGACAACCAGTGGATTCTCGACTTGATCGCCGGCGACAAACTCATGGTCGGCACAATCGGAGACCTGGAGCCTGACAAGCCCGGCTTTCGCCATCAACTGGACGAACTGCACAAGAATCCGCTCTTCCTCGGGATTCGTTACGGCAATCTGTGGGACCGCGACTTCACAGCCGCCATCGCCAAGCCGGAATTCATTGCAGGGCTCAAAGCCATGGCCGACGCTGGCCTCGTAATGGATACGGCGAATCCCGACCCGCGCCTGATAGCGGATCTGGTGCATCTCACCGATAAGGTTCCCTCCCTTCGAATCGTCATCGATCATCTCCCAAGGCTGGAAAAACCATCACAACCGGCGCTCTTGAAGGCATACGAAGGGAATCTGCGCGAGCTCGGTAAACGCCGGCAAATCTTTGCGAAAGTATCGGGAGTACTGAAGCGAGTGAACGGACGCGTACCGGAAGATCTCGCCCCCTACAAAGCGACCGTTGATGAAATGTGGGATGTCTTCGGCGAAGACCGCCTCGTTTACGGAAGCGATTGGCCGAACAGCGATCTGTGGGCCGAGTATCCCGTGGAGTTGAAAATCGTCCGTCAATATTTCAGCGGCAAAGGCCGCGCGGCGGAAGAAAAGTTTTTCTGGAAGAACTCCATCGCCGCATACAAATGGGTACACCGGGATAAAAGCCAGCCAAAACTATAGCGAATGCGAAGACGTGCCTTTCTGACTGCCGCGCCCCTAGCCCTCTATGCCGGCGCTACTGCAGCTTCTCTCCCGGGGATTCCCGCACTCCGCGAACCACACTTTCCCAGCCGCCTCTATCAGTTTGTATGGCGAAATTGGGAACTGGCCAATCTCGATCGAATGGCCGAAGTCGTGGGCGCCGAACCACGTCACCTGGAAGCCATCGGAGCGTCCATGGGCCTGCCGGCTAAGCGTCAACTGATGCCCGATCAACTCCGTCGCGGGTACATCACGCTCATTCGCCAGAACTGGCATCTGCTTCCCGAAGATCAACTCATGCAACTGCTCGGCTGGGATCGTGCGAAATACGAGTTCACGCTGAAAGAAGATGACGCGCTTGATATCAAGCTCGGGCGCGCAAAGCCCGAATGCCCGGCCCTTCACTATGCCCAGGCCACACCGGAGGAAACGCGCCGTGCGGCAGAGATCCGTGAACAATTGCGCAAATGGTTTGGCGAGCGCTTGAACGAGCCTGGCGAAGACCGTTTTGCGTTCGTAAAAGAGTTTTCCGCCCCGGTCCAGCCACCCGCGAAACAGGTTAGCGTGGACGTGCAGCCGAACGCTTTTCCTGAGCAGGAGAGTTTCCGGGTCACCGTGAATTCATCGGGAACTCAAATTCTGGCGGCAACTGAGCGAGGAGCGATTCGAGCCCGATATTACCTTCAAAGTGAAATGGAGCGCCGTGAATCGACAGTCTTGCCCGAAGGCGAGTACACCGCGCGCGAGGTTCTCACGCCGCGCTACCTCTATTCCTACTTTGCGCTTTATGGCGATCCGCTGATGGAGGGCGATGCGGCGGGACTGCCCGATGGTTATCTGGACCGGGTAGCGGCGAGCGGTGTGAACGGTATCTGGATTCAGGCGGTCCTCAATACCCTCGCGCCATCAAAAGCGTTCCCGGAATTCGGTAAGGGCTGGCAGACGCGCCTCCGTAATCTTCAAATGCTCGTGGCCCGCGCCAAAAAGTTCGGCGTCCGTATTTTCTTGTACCTGAACGAGCCCCGTGCAATGCCCGCCGCGTTCTTCCGAAACCGTCCTGAGATTCGCGGAACCAAAAACTACGATCTCTACGCCATGTGTACCTCCACCCAGTCGGTGCGGGACTGGATTCGCGGCAGCGTGAGCCACATTTTCCATGAAGTTCCCGAACTGGGCGGATTCTTTTCCATCACCATGTCCGAGAACCACACGAACTGTTTCTCGCACGGGGGCGCCTGGGGCGACAAGAACCCAACGGCGCCGGATTGTCCCCGCTGTTCCAAACGGACTGGCGCCGAGGTCATCGCCGAACTGATCAACACATTTCACGAGGGTGTCAGAGAGCAGAGTAAATCCGCCGAAGTGATTACCTGGGACTGGGGCTGGGGCACACCACTAGCGGAAGCGACCATCCCGTTGCTGCCGAAAGATTCGAGTCTACTCAGCATCAGCGAATGGTCTCTGCCGGTGAATCGCGGCGGCGTAAAGACGCAGGTCGGAGAGTATTCGATGTCGGTTGTCGGACCCGGTCCGCGAGCCCGCCGGAACTGGCAACTCGCCTCGCAAACCGGTCTTCGGACCCTGGCGAAAACACAGTTCAACAATACATGGGAGATTTCCGCGGTTCCCTACATTCCAGTCATGCCGTTGGTGCTGGACCATTGCGAAGGGCTGGCGGAAGCCGGCGTCGCGGGCGCGATGTATTCGTGGACCTGCGGCGGATACCCGTCTCCAAATCTGCGCGCGGGGGCCGCCTACGCGTTCGAACCCCGCCGGTCGAAGGAACAGATTCTGCACACGGAAGCAGAGCGTCTGTTCGGAAAGGCCGGAGCGACTCACGCGGTCACAGCCTGGCAGAAGTTCAGCGACGCGTTCACGGAATTCCCATACGGAGTCGCCATCTACGAAATTCCAACGCAGCACGGCCCGGCGAATCTGCTACGCCTGCATCCCACCGGGCTCAAACCGTCGATGATGCTGTTTCCGTACGACGGATACCAGAACTGGAAAGGCGCCTATTCACCCGAAGCCATGCAGAATCAACTGGCGAAGCTCGCGTCGAAATGGAGGATGGGCCTGGCCGATCTGGAACGAGCGGTCTCGCTGGCGCCAAAAACAAAACGGCACTTCTCCCAAAGGGAACTGGCGGTCGCGCGGACATGCGCCAACCATTTTCAAAGCGCCGCAAATCAGGTCGCGTTCTATATCCTGCGCGACAAATTACCGGGCGCGGCCAATTCGGAGAAGCCGGCAATTCGAAAGCGCCTGGCAGAGTTGGCCAAGCAGGAAATCCAACTCAGCCACGATCAATATTTCATCGCCAGGAACGAATCGCTGATCGGTTACGAAGCTTCCAATCACTACTACTACACGCCACTCGATCTGGTGGAGAACATGTTGAACTGCGAGTTCATCCTTCGCGAATTGGGCCGGGGTTAACCAGCAGAATCCAAAACCACCCTTATAATGAAGCATGCGGTGCAAACTGGCAGTTCTAATTGCCTGCTGCGCGTTGAGTTCGATCGCGCAGAGAAAAGACATGGAACGGCCGATCGGCCAACCTGCGCGTGGCACGCGAGGCGCAGTGGCCGGCGGATCTGACCTCACGGTCGAAGCGGGTCTCCGAACTTTCCATCGAGGCGGCAACGCCGTCGACGCAGGCGTAGCTTCCATGTTTGCTGGTTCCATGGTGGAGTTTTCCCACTTCGGGTTCGGCGGTGAAGCGCCCATCCTCATCCGAACCAAGGACGGCAAGGTTCACGCCATCGCCGGCGTCGGCACCATGCCAAAGATCGCCACAGCCGACTTCTTCCGTAACCGGCGAATCATGCAAGGGGAAATTCTGGCACTCGAACCCGGCGGTCTGAAGGGCATCATTCCCGTAGCCGGTCTCATGCCCGCCCTTGTGCCCGGCATGGTCGAAGCAGGACTGGTCGCGTTGCGCGAATACGGAACAATGTCGTTCGCAGACGTCATTCAACCTGCCATCGAGCTTGCCGACGGTGCCCCCATCGATGAACTCCGGTCCATCTACATCAGCCGCAGCCGCCGATTCCTCGATATCTGGCCAGCTTCCAAACACGTGTTCATGCCCGATGGACGCGCCCCCATGCCGGGCGACATCTTCCGTCAGCCCGATCTCGCGCGCACGCTGCGGATTATGGTCGAGGCCGAGAAACAGGCGCTCAAAAAAGGCGCTTCACGAATGGCCGCCATCGATGCTGTCCGCGATTGTTTCTATCGCGGCGAGATCGCCAAACGAATCGACGCGTTCAGCCGCGCCAACAACGGCCTCTTGCGATACGAAGACATGGCGGCATTTCGGTTGAAACCTGAAGACCCCGTTTCCACCACCTACCGCGGATACGATGTGTACAAGCCCGGCTTCTGGAGCCAGGGTCCCGTGTTCATCGAAGAATTGAACATGCTCGAGGGCTTCGATCTTCGCGCCATGGGCTTCAATTCGCCCAACTACATTCACACCCTCACCGAAGCTATGAAGCTCGCCTTCGCGGATCGCGACACCTACTACGGCGACCCGGCGTTCAATCAGATTCCAGCCGCCCGCTTGCTCTCCAAAGAATATGGCGCCGAGCGCCGCAAGCAGATTGGAGAGAAGGCGTCCTCCACCTTTCGGCCAGGATCGATCAATGGCAAAATCGGCAAGCACCCCTCTGAGATGGAAATGGCGCGTTATCGAATCGACGACGAATTGATGGCTAGCGACACCACCTGCGTCGACGTGGTGGATAAGGATGGGATAATGTTCTCGGCCACGCCCTCCGGTGCATGGATGCCCTCAGTGATCGCAGGCGACACCGGTATCCCGCTTACGGAACGCGCACAAAGTTTTCTGCTTCTCCCTGGACACCCGAACGAATTAGCGGGAGGTAAGCGTCCCAGAGTGACTCTTAGTCCCACCATCGTGACGAGGGACGGCAAGCCGTTCCTCGCGCTCTCCACCCCTGGGGGGGACAATCAGGACCAAGCTCTGTTGGAGTTAATGCTCAATATAGTTGAATTCGGAATGAATGCGGAACAATCGGTCGAAGCGCCGCGTTTTGAAACACGCCACTTAGTATCCAGTTTCGACAATCACGCTATGGACCCCGGCTCACTCTATCTTGACGAGCGCATTCCTGGTGCGCCCTACACCGACCTCAACGAGCGCGGTCATCGCATCGGCATTCTCAGCAAATGGAGCAGCGGGTCCCGCCCCGTCATTATCCGCGTGCTACCGGACGGAGTAATGGAAACCGGGGCGGATCCCTACGGCGGGCGCGTAGCAGTCGCCTGGTAAGTAAGCGTGTTCAACCGTACCAGGATCTTCTGCGTCTGACGGCGTGATAGAGAAATAGTAAAACCACCGAGCCGACAACCGCAACGAAAAGACTGTAGATGTTGAGTCCGCTTACGCCACGGGCTCCAAAGAGGTGGAACAACCAGCCGCCAGCAAAAGCGCCGGCAACACCCAACAAAATGTCGAGCAGGATACCCTCACCTCTCCTATTTACAATCTTGCTGCTCACGAACCCTGCAATCAGACCGAGAACAATCCAAGCCAGAAATGACATGGACTCTCCCGTCTGACCAGTCGATCTCAACTGCAGCATTTTTCACCTCGTTGAACTTCGCGCTAAACAGACAAGAGCCGATCGAAGAACGACCGGTATCGCCGAAGGGCGACGCGCAGGTCTTCCGTCGAAACGTTGTCCGTCTTATCCCATTCCGCCTCTAGTTTCTGACGTTCGGAGCCAAAGACTTCCGACAGCCGTTTGACCGTGCTGGCTACGAGCTCATCAGCCTGTTGCACTGCTTTGCGCGGCTCATCCACGAAGCCGCTCTGAATCCTCTCCCAACGCGACCGGAAGTCCTGCGCCTCGTTCTGCGCAAACAACGGCACGTTAGGCTCTTGCGCTGCGTCGGGTGCCGGCAGCCGGTTTTCGCCACGGTCTTCAATTGTCATGGTTTCTTGCGGTGTCATCTTCGTACCTCCTCAGGTTTCTCAGCAGTTTCCAAAAGATCTTCAAACAAGGCGCGGTAACTCACCATCGCCCTACGGAGTTCCTCGGTGCTTCCTGGACCTTGGCCCTCTCGAAGGGATATCTCGTGAGCGATACGGTAGTTTTCTACAACGCGCGGATGATCCACTGAGAGATCAGCGGCGTTTTGTTCAAAGTCGCCGACTGGATAGCCACGCTGCTGCATAACCTCCTGGAGCAGCGTGTGGGCATGATTCACTGCGGCTCGAGGATCGTCCACAAACAGAGATTGCTCCCGCCGCCACTGTTCGATAAACCGTACGCGGTCGTCAGGCTTGAGCGACCGAATATGAAACTTGGCGACGCGCTTCGCTCGCTGCTCGAGCTCCGATTCCGCGTGCGAGCGGTCTCGATGTTCGCCGAGGGCTCTATCGTATTCGGGACCGAATTTGGAGCGGAGGTCTTGTGTCCGCTTCTTCTGAATGTACATCCACAGCGCAACAGCAACGGCCACAATAAGGGCAACGATGAGGATCAGCGTGACCGGATTAATCGTAGTTTGATTCATAATTCGCGTTTCCTCCCATATCGGAAAGTTTCCAGACTGGGCAATGCAGGTATAAGTCCAAAGGATCAACCGACCGAGAACTCTCCGTGCTTCAAAAAGATACCGAAGTGACCACCTGGAGAATCGTCTTCCGCCCTAACTTTCTTGCGCGATTCGTTGCATGCTCTCCGGGAAAATCTCCAAGGAGCAATCGGCAGGAAAATCATCAACGTGGTTTGCTTTCTGATTCGCGTTCACCTGCGGCGATTCGCAGCTGACTAATTGTTCGGCAGTACTGAACGCGCGGAGGGCACCGAATGCAGAACGCACTCCAAGTGCCCTCCTTTTGTGGTGAGCCTCTACTTTCTAGCGCGCGCGGCGTTCTGCTTTTCAGCAGTATCTACCCGCGTCTCGCCCGCTGACGAGATATCTTCGGCGCCCGTGCGTTCCAACACATCTTCTGCGCGTTCTTTCCAATCGCTGTCATCGCAATGGACGGAAAGCAGCACGCCACCGTTGCGGATACGTCCTTCGTATCGCTTCGCTTCGTACTCGGGGATTCCCATCCCAACGAGCGATCCCATAATGCCGCCGGCCGCGCCCAGCGCGCCAGCCCCGGCCAGCGCGCCCAGCAACGGTCCAGCCGCGACGAACGGACCCACACCCGGAATCGCCAGCGCACCCATGCCCGCTAGCCATCCCAGCGCTCCGCCAGCTATCGCGCCTGTCGCTGCTCCGGCCGTCGCGCCCTCTGGCGCTTTTGTATTCTTCTCATGACCGAAACTCTTGATTGCATCGTTCGCAGGCAAAAGTACCGAGACATCGGTGTTTCGAAAGTTCTCCTGCCGTAATGTGTCCACGGCGTTTTCGGCGTCTAATCTCGACGGATAGATGCCAAACACTGCAATGTTCTTGGCCATAGTGGTACCTCGATGTTTGGCGAGCATCAACCGGGCCAAAGGAGTGGGATCTTACATTTAAACCTGATCTGTGTAGAAAACGCTCGGTAGAAAATACGCGAATTACTTCGGAGCGGTAAAATGTTTCAAATACCAGTCGATGCACCGGTCAATGTTATCGATAATGTGCTTGGGCTCGCGCAGCCCGTGGCCTTCGCGCGGGTACCGGACAAAGATGGTTTCCACACCCACATCTCTCAAGGCAACATAGAACTGCTCCGCTTCCGCAATCGGCACATCGTTGTCGTTCTCACCATGTACCAGCATCGTAGGAGTAGCAGCCTGCGCCACATACTTTAAAGCGGAACGCTGCCAGAGGAGATCCATCAAATTCCCTTGATGCGGGAAAATGCCAAACTCCATCTGCTCATACTGGTTGTAGTAGGTCATGTAGTTATAACTGACCAGATTACTAATTCCCGCAATGGGAACGGCTGCCTTGAACATCCGTGTTTGCGTGATGAGCCAGTCCGAAAGCTGACCGCCGTAGCTGATTCCCTCCACACCCATCCGATCTCGATCGATCCAAAGATTCCGGCGCACCGCCGCGCTTACGCCGTAGAGGACGTCCTGCGCCTCGTTGCCGTTCTGATCGCCAAAAACCCCGTCCGCAAATGCCTGTCCGTACCCCAGCGAGCCACGGTAATTCACCATCAGAGTCGCCCAACCCAGCCCGGCATAAACCTGGTTCTTGAAATTAAAAGCCACGCCCTGTTGACTGTGAGGACCACCGTGAATCACTACGATCATCGGATGCTTTGAACCCTCCGCAATGCCGTCGGGCCGAGTAAGAAACGCTTCCACTTCGAACTTATTGTCATTGCTGATGAACGTGAAACTCTCCGTCTTCGCGATCGGCTTCCCATCCAGGACCGCGGCATTCAGCGCGGTCATTTTACGAGGCGCCATCCCGCTCTTCTGAATGAAAAGCTGCGCCAAATCCTCGGGTCCGGAAAATGCGTACGCGATCATGCCGTCCCTCGCAACCGACCATCCACCCATCATCCCCGGCATTGTCACAACCGGCTCCGCGACCGGGTCGCCGGCCGGCATTCGAAACAACCGGATGTTGCCCTTCTGCATAACGGTGAAGTAAACGAACCGTCCATCCGCCGACCACTCCGGTTCGCCCTGCCGATTATCCACGCTCTTGCCCAACTCCGTCCGGCCGCTGCCATCCGCATTCATCAGCCAGATATGCGTATCCTCCATCGTGGTTTCCAGATCCGTCAGACCCCGGCGCGTGGCTTGATACACAATCTTCTTCCCATCACGAGACCAGCGAGGCCGGTATTCAATGTTCTCAGTAGCCGTCAGGCGCCGAATCGACTTGTCGCCGAGCCGCAGAGCAAAAATGTCGTAATTGAAAAACTGATCCTCGTTCTCCTCCCGATTGGAAACGAACAACAACTCATTTCCATCCGGCGACCAATCGATCGAATGTTCGTAGTGATTCCCGGTAGTCAGTTGTTGAATCTGGTACGTCGCCAGATCCGTGACAAAAATGTGCAGCCGCCGGTTGTCGTTAAAATGCGAATTACCCTCTTCCGCATCGGGCTTGTACAGGTATCGCGTTATCACAACCGGATCGCCGCTCGCCGCTTCTGTTTCAGGCCCCGGTTGAGCATTCACAAACGCCAGCCGCTTGGAATCCGGTGACCAGGCGAACTTCTTACCCATGGAAGGAAGAGCGGAATTTTGTCGACTCGAGGTTCGTCACCAACTTGCGCGCCGACCCATCCGGATGCGAGACAACCAAACCCGTTTTCTCCCCATCCTGACCGCTAAAAGCGATCCACTGCCCATCCGGCGACCATTCGATCGTCGAAGTCTTTTCCTTCTCTCCACCCAGACGCTGCGACTTTCCGTCGGCCACATTCATCACCCAAATCTGAGAATACGGACGGCCTGGAGCATCGTTCGACATCACCGTATAGGCGATCCTGGTTCCATCCGGCGAGAAACGGACCTCACCCACCGAACGCAGTTTGAGTAGATCGGAGCTCTGGAAGCGGGCAGTCTGCGCCCCAGCCAAAGCGGTCATCGAAACCGCCAGCACGAAGATTTTCATCAACTCACGATTGTAACCGGGCGGCCTCAGTTCATGTACCGACTAGTTTCGCGCAAGAAGCAAATTCCGCCTAGCATTTCCAATCGCCCGCATCGCGACGACGTACCGGCGCCGCTATCTTCGCTTCAAACGGCTGACTACGGCTGCGGCTTATCGATCACAATCTTGCCGTGCATCGTTGGATGAATTTTGCAATGGAAGTTGAACTCACCGCTGGCATCCTTGCCGAAACCGATCGCGATGCTCGTACCGGGGTTCAACAGACCTGAATCTCCGCCCGGTTGGACATCGTCGACGATAGTGTGCTGAATGACATCGTCGTTATAAATCGTGATCGTGTCGCCCGGTTTGGCATGTATCACGCCCGGCACGAACGCGTAGTGCTGGATCACACCCGACGGCACCGAACCTGTGGCATTCGAGAAGTATAAATTACCCCGGAATACCCAGTCTCGCCACTGAGTTGCTTGCAAATGACAGACCGCGCATGCGAATGAATTTTGCGGCGTAGTCTGGAACGTGCCGTCCGGATGATACGCGACGTATTCCCATTCCCCGTTCCGATTTGGACCGTAATCGACACCGAACCCGTGATCCTTCTTCATGGCGAAGACCGTGGGAGTCGCGGCTGGATCTTTCTGAAATCGCCCGTTCGCGTCGAGAATTGGATTTCCGTTACTGTCCTGCAAGGAACGCCAGGTTTCCATCACGATAATCGAGCCGTAGGGATAATCCGCCTGTGTCGCGAACGTTGCTGCCGCAGCCGCCGCATTCCCGTAAATTGTCCGTACAGACTTATTGTCCGGACGGTCGAACTTATATAACAACTTCCAGGTTTGATAGTCGGCGGGAAAACCAATCCGATCGACGGTCGGAGCCGGCGGAGTTGGAGCGTTCTGGCAAACTATCCCGAATCCAAAAAGCAGAGTAAGTGAGGCGGCTGCCCAAACAGAAGAGATTTTCATCTTTATGCACCCTTGAGCGAAGTCTTCGCTGGTACAATTTAGGGTGGGTTCTGGAGGATTGCAAGCAGCTTTTGCCTGGATTGTTAGTATCCCGCCAAATTACTGAAAAGGAGCCAGATCAACCGGTCGATAACTCGCCTGAACAGCTTACTTCCAGCCATCTACTACGAACAATTCCGACAGGAGTCGCCGATAAGAATAGGCGTAAGACTGTTCGTCCGCTGATATAGCAACGCCGGTGACCGACGATACGCCAGTTCGGTCAGGCGGCGCTATCTCACGCCAAGGTTCCATCCGGCCCGAATGCACGTCGATGCGATCCACTCGAGCGGGAAGGCCAGCATCGCCAAGCCTCTCGACGAAAAGGTGGTATCGATCACTGCTCCAATGTAAGGGCGCAAGCGGTTCATCCTGAGTGAGGATTCTCGGTTGTCCAGCGGCTGTAGGATAAATCGCAAGCTCGCCCTTCGCGGTCAGCACGGCGACTTCGTCCCCCGCAGGTGAAATCGCAACATTGCGGACCGCCATTGCCGGCGTAATCGGAATAGGCACGCCTGAAGACTGCCCGATCGATTGCACGTAAAGGCGCAATCCTTTCCCTTGGGCGCTAGCCAGCGCCAGAAGCCGTTTGCCATCCGGAAAGAATCGACCCCACTGGTACTCGAGCCCTGTTTTGGGAAGGTCGACGACTTCCGAACTATCAATCGTCATAAGCCGAAAATGCGTTCGATCGTGCGTGTCTAAGGTCAGCACATGCCGCAGATCCGGAGCCAGACTCATCGCCCGCCCAACGCCCAGCCTTAAGGCGCTTGTGTTATTGGTTCGATATACATATACGACGCTCTCAGAACCAGCCCCTTCGCCGTCCTCGTCAAACAGAATCAGTCCGCCATCCGGCGAAATGTCCTGAATTCGGGACCAATCAAGCCAAGTCAGTGTTCGCTCCTCTCCATTCGAACCAACACGGCCCGCCATTTCTAACCGCCGCGTATCCCGGGAAACGAGCACCCGGCCATCAGGGGCGATGTCCCGAAGAGTGAGAACGCCCGGCGCTTGTGCCACGGGGCGGACCTGCCCACGCGGGGGGCGCCATGCCCATACGGAACGGAGACTCCCTCTGCGGCTCGCCGTAAACCAGATCTCGTGTGCTCGAGGCTGCCAGGCTAAACCGGAAACGCTGTCCCAATCGCGTGAGGCCGCAAGAATTTTGCCTCTCAGATCGATCAGCACCACAGCGCCTGCATCGTCGTGACGCATAGGGTGTTCGCTGAAAGCGATGTTCCTGCCATCCGGTGAGAAGCGCATGGAATTGAGCCAACCTGAGGTGCGATACAACTCCTTCCCGATCGGAAATTCGAGCAAATTCTCGCCCCGGACCGCATGCACCACTGCTAAGGAGTTCCCATCCGGAGACCACTCGGCTGACATTACATTGCGACCGATTTCCACGGGAGCGCCGCCATTCATCGGCACACGGAATAAGGTTCCACCCGTAATGTTCATCGTCTCGCCGGCCGCCAGAACGGCCAGTTCCCCGCGGGAAGATACTGACGACAAGCTCATCCCTGTGAAACCAAGCGCGCGGGATTCAGGGCTCGCGGGATGTGTCAGGAATAGCGTTCTGGGCCGGCCCTCCCACGACGCCGAGTACAAAACATTCTGACCATCCGGTGTGAAGCGCGCTCCCCAGACGTTCCCCCGCTGAAAAGTAACTTGTCGAAAATTTACGGGAGATGGTTCGGTCCGGAACCAAACCATCACGGTGAGACCGGCCCCCACCCCAAGAATCGCCAGAAGGCCGAGCACTCGATCTTTAGACAACCACCGCTTCTTGGCGGCGGTCGGCGTCGCTAGCGGTATCGAGATCACCGCGGACCGTGGAAACCGGTTCTGCACCGGAGCGATAAACCGGTAACCGGTTCTCGCGACCGTCTCGATGTACAGCGGTTTTTCGGCCGAATCTCCCAGAGCCAACCTGAGCCGATTGATCGCCGTATTCAAGCCCGTTCCGAAGTCACCGAACGTTCCGTCTTTCCACAATCGATGGCGTAATTCATCACGCGAGACAATCTGGCCGGGCTGTTCCAGCAGTGTCTTCAGGACTTCGAATGATTTCGCTTGCAGGCGAATGCGAATTCCCGACTTTCGCAGTTGTCCCGTTTGCAGGTCCAATTCGAACACGCCGAACTGGACGATTCGACCCTCATCAGACTGTACTTCGGCACTCCCCGCGGACATCTGCGGTGTATTGTATCAATCTGAAGAGGCAAATATGATCATTCGAAGTGCTCTATCATGAGAGCTAATGACTACAAGGGGCCGTTGGGCTCTCGCGCTTGGGAGCGTCGCTGTTTTTGCCGTTCTGTTCGCCGCCTCGGCCTTCTGGCGGGCATCGCGGGCACTCAAAACATCAGAAAACGAAGTTGCCGGCGCCGGACAATTCAGCTTCGTCGCGGGGGCCGTGCAGCGCAACATCCTTCCGGGCGTTGAATACCTCAACACGCCTTCCAGTTACAAAGATCTCATCCGCTTTCGCGGCGATTTGTATCTCTGCGGTCCTTCCGGCCTCTCCGCCTACGATGTAGATGGCCGCCCGCTGCGCAATTACCGCGTGGGATTAGAACTGCCGCCCGCCCCGCTAGTCCAGATGGCGGTAGGCGTCGCATCGGACTCTCACGAACCTGAACTCTGGATCGCCACCGGCGGCGAAGGACTGCTCGCCTTCAACGGCGCCACCTTTCGCCAAGTCCGCGGAAACGATCCTGCAGCGCGCAAATTAACGGCAGTATTGCCCCTCTCCACCGGACAGATTCTTCTAGGAACCGAAAAGAATGGCGTCCTCGTTTACGACGGCAGAAAGTTGGCGCAGTTTCATTCCGAGCTGGCAGGCATGCACGTCACCGCGCTCGCCGGTTCGGGAGCGGACGTGTGGATCGGGACACTCAATCGAGGCGTACTTCACTGGAACGCCGGCCAAATCGCCCAATTCGGAGAAGCCGAAGGACTGCCCGACAACCAGATCCTAGCGCTGGCTACCCACGCGGACCGCCTCTACGCAGGAACAGCAGTGGGTACCGCTGCGTTCCGCAACGGAAAACTCGAACAAGTATTAGCGCGAGGCGTCTTCGCGCGTTCGCTCCTGGCTCGCGAAGAGTCACTTTTAATCGGGACAATTGAAGAAGGCATCATCGAAGTTTCGTTAGCAACCCGCCGCACCAAGCCCCTCGCCGAAAGCATTCCAGCGGAGATCACACGGCTCATAGATCTCGACGGCAAGGCGTTCGCAGTATCAGCCGACGGGATCTCTTCCGTGAGCCGCGGAGGCAGTTGGAAGCCGGTGCTGCAGCCCGCAAGAGCGACCCTGGCCGACCGCAACATCTCCGCGATTTCGATGGACCGCGGAGGCCGCCTGTGGGTCGGCTACTTCGATCGCGGCCTCGACGTTCTGGAGCCCGGATTCACAAGAGCCTCGCACATCGAAGACGAACACGTCTTCTGCATCAACCGCATCGTCCAAGACGGCCGCAAATCTTCCACTGCCGTAGCCACAGCCAACGGCCTCGCGTTATTTGACGCCTCCGCGCGAGTGCGCCAAGTGCTTACGCGATCGGATGGATTGATAGCCAACCACATCACCGACGTCCTGATAGAAGGCGACGGCATGGTGCTGGCGACACCCGCAGGACTGACATTTACCGGCAGCGGAGGAATGCGAAGCCTCTACGCCTTTCACGGACTGGTCAATAACCACACGTACGCCATAGCCGCGTCGCACGGAAAGGTATTAGTGGGAACACTGGGCGGAGCCTCACTCCTCGAAACCGGCGTTGTGAAGGCAAGCTACACCACCACAAACTCCGGTCTCCGTCACAACTGGGTCACGGCGGTCGTCGCGTCGGGAGATGAATGGTACGCCGGAACATACGGAGCCGGAGTCTTACACATGGATGCATCGAACTCCTGGCAAAGCTATCCGGACATGCCGAAAAACGTAATCGTAAACCCGAACGCGATGGCAGCATCGGGCGACCGGATTTTCGCCGGCACACTAGGACAAGGACTCCTCGTTTACGAACAGGGCCGCTGGCACGCGGTCACAAATGGTCTACCATCATCGAACGTGACTGCCGTCGCAGCCGCCGGAGGATATCTGTACATAGGAACGGATAACGGATTAGTGCGCATCAGCGAGTCGACGTTATGAGACTCGGCATCGCGCTATTACTTCCCCTGATATTGTACGGCGAAGCCGGAGTACTGATTCCATCCGGAGCGCAACAACCCGATCCAGCAGCCCTCTCGCTCGACGAAATGAACATTCGAGTGCGGATCGACAATCAGCACGTAACGGTCGAGACAAGGCAGATCTTCGTCAGTCACACCACGAAAGTGCTGGAAGGCACATACACCTTCACACTCCCCGGAACAGCCCTGGTGTCCGATTTCGCAGTCTGGGACGGCGTGACCCGGATTCCCGGCGTCATCCTCGAACGCCGCCGGGCGGAAGAAATTTACGAAGCCGCCCGGATGCAAGCCATCGATCCCGGCCTCCTGCAACAAGGTGAGCGCGACGCGGACGAAGCGCGTCGTACAGCCGTCTTCACAGCCCGCATCGTTCCCATCCCCGCCTACGGAACAAAACGCCTCGAAATGGAGTATCAGGAGCGATTACCCGTCGAACAATTCAAAACGGCTTTCACCATTCCCCTGCGTCCCGACGCCTATCACGCGCAAACAGTAGGAAGATTCACCGTCTCATTCGAACTAACATCAACACTAGCCTTGAAGGATTTCGACGTCCTGAGCAAAACCTACCCTCTGATCGTCAAGGAGAAATCGGCGCGCCGGGTAGTCGCGGAAATGGACGCACGCAACGTCGCCCTCAGCGAGGACCTGGCGCTGCAGTACACACTCGATCCGGTAAAGGCCGACAACCTCGACGTCGTCGCGCACACCGGATTTTTCGAAGCCACCGCGCTCTTCGGTATGCCGAAAAAATCCACGGAAACCGCGCGCCGGAACGTAGTAATCCTCTTCGATAATTCGTTATCCATGCAGTGGGAGAAACTGGAGCGCAGCTATCTGGCGCTAGAGCGGACGCTCCGATCGCTGCAGTCGTCTGACACGTTCAATCTGGTGCTCTTTAATTCTGAGATCGCCCAGCTCGCACCGAAATCGACGCCCGCAGCGCCCGAAGCAATTGACAAGGCATTGGCCTTCGTGAAAGCCAGCCGTCTCCGAGGCGGAACCGACTTACAGTCCGCATTAAAGATGGGCCTGAGCGCTGTAGAAGGCCCTGCATCATATCTCGTGCTTCTTTCCGACGGCGACGTCACGCGCGGCCCGGAAATTCGCAACGTAAAAATCGCCGACTGGTACAAAGCCCAACCGAAGCGCCCCCGTCTGATGATCTTCGCCGTCGGTGATGACGCCAATCTCCCGCTGCTCACACTGCTAGCCCGCGATAACGGGGTGCTCGAATGGGTCCGTTCCACCGAGCCGCCGGATTTCAAGCTGAACGCATTTATCACTAAGATCGGAAGGCGCCCATTGGAAGGGCCTTCGTTATCCGCGGAGCCTTCATCCAATTTTGATTTGGTCTACCCGCTCGAAAAGACCGTGTTTCCAGGGTCCACAGCATCCTGGATCGGGCAATACAAGCAGGCAATGCGCGCAAACTTTACCGTGAAGGCCTCACGCGAAGGAGCTTCTGTCACTCTCCGCCGCATAGAAAATCTGCCTGCTGAAAACGCAGAGCATCCGCAGCTTCCCAGAGAGTGGGCCAAGGCGCGAGTAGACGCGCTGCTCGAAAAAATCGACCGCGATGGCGAGGACCGCGCCAGCATCGACGAAATCATCCGTCTGGCGCGCAAATACAAATTCGTAACGCCCTACACGTCGTTCCTGGCCGCGCCCCGAGCGTTGCTGCGGCCTCGCCTGATTCGCCCTGGCGATCCGGTGCTCCGTGTACACACCGACGAGTCGATCGTTTCCGTAGTGGCAATGTTTCCGTTCGGCATGGTGAAAACTCTGCGTCACTTAGGCGACGAAGATGTGTGGCAAACGCGCTTCCTCGCGCCCCCCGATCTCGCTGACGGCACGCACACAGTCCGTCTGATTCTGCGAGACCGCGAAGGTCGCGTCTTCCGCGAATCGAAGACATTCGTAATCGTCAGCAAACCACCCGTGGTGCGGGTGAAACTCGAAAAATCCAGCTTCCGCCGAGGAGAAATGGTTCACGTACGGGCAAGCGCTTCGGATACATCAAGAACCGTTATGGCCAGAATGTACGGCGTCACACCCATATCGCTTCGTTGGAGCGAACGCGATAAATCAAACGCCGGAGCATTCATGATTCCCGCTCAATTAGCGGCGGGCCGTTATACACTCACCGTCACCGCGGAAGATTTCGCCCACAACATCGGAAGTCAGGAGGTGTCGGTTGAAGTCCTCCCGTAATCGCAATCTCCTGCTCGCCGCAGTCGTGTGCGCCATAGCCGCGCGAGCCGAACTGGCGCAGTGGGTGCAGTACATCGAGTCCAGTTCCGCAGTCGAAAAAATCTTCTTCCGCACCGTCGCGCTCCCCACCGGCCCAGTTCAATCGCGGCGTCCACCGAGCGAAACGGCCGCGGATCTTACCAAAGCAATTGATGCCGCCCCGCAAGAAGCTGAATTACTCAGTCTGCGTGCCAGAGAGTACGAGCAACAACTCGATTTCAAGAAAGCGGAAACCGACTGGCAACACTACGCGAGTATAGCCAACGACAAACTAGCCGCCCAGGTAGCGCTCGCAGATTTCTACAATCGGCGACTGCAGCCAAAAGAAGAAATGGCGGTGCTAGCGACGGCCCGAGCCACCAAGTCCGATCAACAAACGAAGCTATTCGAGCGCTCCATCGCGCTTGCCGAAGAGCAGCAGTTGCCCAAGCAGGAAATCTATCGCGACTGGGTGACTCACTTCGCCGATCAGCCACCCGTCTACCGCCAATACTTCAATTTCCTAACGGCACAGAAGCAATACGATGAAGGCGAAACATTGATCGCGTCTTATCAAACCGCTTTTCCGACCGACGAACAATGGCCGCTGGAAGCAAAGGCATCGTTAGCATTGGACCGAGGCTCCGCTGACGAGGCTGTAGCCATCTACGACCGTTCCTTCCGCCCCCTCTGGCCCGCCAATATCGTTCAGCAATACTTCGAGCTCCTGAAGAAAACGCGCGGACTCCGCACATATCTTGACAACGCCCGAAAGGCTGCCACGGCGCGTCCCGACGACATCAATCCTCCGGTCCGGCTCTTCTACTACTACCAGCAACAGGGCAACCTGCCGCAGGCACAAAGGGCGCTACTCGAATTCGAAATGCGTCACCAGAACTGGACCGACGACGAGCGGTTGACCCTCGCCAAACTCTTCGAAGAATCCCACGACTACGATCGCGCAGCGACTCACTACAGCGCCGCGATATCCACCGAGCAAGGGCTCGCCGGCGTGATCAACATCCTGTTCACCGCACCCGAACAACCAATTCGAATCGGAGCCGGCGACCTTTCGTATTACAAAGACATCGCCACAATGGACCCGTATCCCGGCTCGCTGAACGGAATTCTGTCGCTCGTATTCAACTCCAGCGATGTCCAATACAAAATCGCCGAGCAGGAAAGGGCAGCCATACCCTACTTTCACCGCGCCAAGGCCTCGGAGCTGCTGGTGCAGTTCGACGCGAAGTTTCCGAATTCAAACGAACGCTCACAGTTGCACGCAAAGTTGATCGGAGCATACGGAGCATACGGACAGGACGACGCCGTGATCCGGGATGGCCGTCAATTTCTAACCACCTTCCCGAAAGCTCCTGAACGCACCGAGATCGCCCTGTTGATAGCTGACGCCCATGCCCGCAAGCAACAAGTCACCCTGGAATTCGCCACATACGACGCGCTCCTCAAGGAACTAGGCGCAGCCGCTGGCGGCGTACCGATTGGAAACGCGGTCGCGAATCCAAACCAACCGCCACCCGCGAATTCAGCCGACTACGCCCGCGTGCTCGACCGCTACATCTCCAGGCTCGTTTCATTGAAGCGAATTATCGCCGCCGTAAAGCTTTATCGAAGCGAAATCGATCGAAACATAAACGATCCCGGACTCTACGAACGCCTGGCAACGTTTCTCGATCAGAACAAGCTCGCAGTCGACGTCGAGACAACATACCGCCGAGCAGCCGAGCAGTTTTCCGATCGAAGCTGGTATCACAAACTCGCCCGCTGGTATCTGCGAACCAAGCAAGCAACGAAAGTCGATCAACTTACGCAACAGGTAGTGAAGATCTTCTCCGGCAGCGATCTCGATTCATACGTCCGCGAAATTTCCGGCCAGCCCAACCTCGACCCGGTGCTCTACCGCCAGATCAACCTCTACGCATCGCGGCGATTCCCCCACGACCTCGTGTTCGTAAAGAATCTGCTGCACGCCTACACCAGCCGAGGCACGGCGAACCAGATCGCCTGGGACAAGCTACTGCGCCAGAACTGGTATTACGACGAAGCGCTCCGCTCGGAGTTCTTCGAATACCTCTCACGCACAGGAAAGCTAACGGCCGAACTTCGTGGTCTCGAAGCCATTAAGGACCGGGCAGCAACTCAATTTAGAGGCGAAGCGCAAGCATGGCGATCGCACTTCGAAGACGCCGAACCCCTCCTGCGCGACCTCGCGGATCAATATCCAGCCGAATCTGCCATGGCCGAAAGAGCCGCCTCAGTGGAAAGGTCGCTCGGGAAAACCGAAGCCGCCGCCAAGATTGAAGAGCGCCTCGCGGCATTCAATCCAAGAGACCGGCAAATACTCGCGCGCATCGGCGACATCTACGCCGACCACGAGCAGTTCGATCGCGCCGCGCCTTTCTGGAACCGTGTCGCCGAAGTCTCACCGGGCAAGCCCGATGGCTACATCGAGGCAGCGACCGTTTTCTGGGACTACTACCTATATGACGACGCGTTGCGCCTCATCCAGCAGGGACGCGCAAAACTCAACACCCCCACGCTCAACGCCTACGAAGCCGGAGCCATCTACGAAGGAAAACGCGACTATACGCGAGCGATCGGCGAATATGTGAAAGGCTCCCTAGCCGAGCCGGGCTCATCGGCGCAGCGGCGTTTGTTGAATCTGGCCACGCGCCCGGCTTTGCGCAACCAGGTGGAAGAGGCCACACGGCGTCTCGGCACGGACGGATTCGCGTTGCGCGTCGCAGTGCTCTCGAATCAAAATCGGACCGCGGAACTGGAACAGTACCTGCTCGCCCAAGTAGCGGCCGCCACGTCGTTCGATTCACTGGCACGAGTGGATGACGTCGCAGAGAAGCAAGGTCTGGACAAAGTACTCGAGCAGTCCCTGCTCCGCCAGATTGCCATCGACACCGACCCGGTGGACAAGAACCGTCTGCGCATTTCGCTCGCGCGATTCTACGAGTCGCACGGCAATACCGCAGCGAGTCAAACCGTAGACGCGGTTTATCGTGACAACCCGCGGCTGCTCGGAGTCGTTCGCGCCGCGGTGGATTATCACTGGCGCAACAAGCAGGGCGCGCGGTCGGTCGATCTGCTGGCGGAGGCCGCGGGCGTCTCCAACGCCGCCTACATGCGCCAGTTCACTCTGGAAGCCGCGCGCAAGGCGACCGAAATTGCAGACTACCGCCGAGCACGCCGCCTACTGGAGCCGCTCCTCGGCACCGAACCGCTAGCGGCCGACCTCGTAGAAGCGACAGCCGACACCTACGCGCGCGAAGGCGACGACAAGTCCCTCCGCGCATTTTACGAATCGAAAATCAAGGCAAGCAGCGGCGATCAGAAGGCATCCATCCGCCGAAGTCTGATTCCCGTACTCACGCGCCTCAAGGATTATGCGGGCGGAGTGGATCAATATATCGAAGTGATCAACCGCTTTCCAGAAGACGACGGCCTCGTCAGGGAAGCAGCCGCCTACGCGAAAAAGAACAATCAACCAACGAGGCTCAGCGGATATTACGCGAAGGCGTCCGCCGATTCTCCGCGTGACTACCGTTGGCCCATGGTCCTGGGACGAGTAGATGCGAACCTGGAAGATTTTCCAGGAGCCATAGACGCGTACACCAAAGCTACGGCGATTCGTCCCGATCGAACCGACCTGTTGACCAACCTCGCCTCGCTCGAAGAAAGGCTCATGCGCTTTGCAGAGGTTGAAAAAATCTACGCCAGGCTTTACGAGTTGACGTATCACAATCCGAATTGGATGGTAAAGGCGGCCGAAACGCGAGCGCGCCTGGGACAGAACGACGCCGCGGTGCAGGCGCTGCGTGTAGCATTGATCGAAGGCCGGCCGCCGCGAGCACGCGATCAATTCGAAGCCGCGCGCAAGCTGGCCGAATGGGGCATGTTGGACCGGGCCAAAGAATTCGCCAACCAAGGGCTCTCAGGCGCGCGGAAAGACGACCCCGACGCGCTGGCGGATCTCGGTTTCTATGCGCAATTGATGACGCGAATGAAGAAATACACAGAAGGATACGCCGCGATCTCTCCATACGTCACTGGCGAGCGGCGCTCCGTTCTATGGGACCAGATGGCCGTGGCTGTGAAGCAATATTACACGCCGGAAGAGAAGAACGCGTTTGCGGCATTCATAAAGGCGCATATGGCTGACCCCGCACTCGATTTGACCAACGCCGCGGAGAACGCGGGTCTAATCGACATCGCTGCGCAGTCATTGCAAACCAAAATATTGGCAAAACCAGGTCCCGATGCATACGGCCCCCTCCAGCGCCTCTCCGCAATGCAGGAGAAGCGCCTGAAATTCGAAGACCTCGGCCACACGCTCGAAGCCGTCTGGAAAGCTCTTCCGCCCGATGCGGAAAATCGCAACGACCTCTTACAACAAGCCGCGGACCGGTATGGAAAGGTAGGCGACACGCGCGACGAACTGCGCGTGCTAACACAACTCGAAAGTCTCGGCGCGCTCTCCGGACCAGCCGCCGCGCGTTACAACAAGCTCCTTCGCCAGACAGCGCCCGATCGTCTGATCCGAGTCGCCGGCACGGGCGCAACGCCCGACCTCCGAAACTCAGCGGCGAACATCGCGATGAACGGCGATGATGCGTCACTAGCATTAAAAGCCGTCGCAGCCCGTGGGCGTGGCCTGCCCCCCGTCTGGACCAAAGCCTACACGGCGCTCGCCGGACTCTTCTTCGCCCGGACCTCCCCGGAAATCGCCAGCGCATTTCAGTCCGCCGTGGGGCCGGCGACCGTCGGCGAGGAAGTCGGCCACCCGGTCGATCGATCGCAGCAACTCGCGGGCAACATATGGTTCTACTACGGCTCCCGTTACGGCGAGTATCTCGCGCTCAGCAAAGCGAACAATGCCGAAGACTATCTGCCAGCCGCGCTGGAAGGGCGTCCGGCAAACGGCGATGCCTATTTCACGCTGGCCTCGTACTACCAGGAAAAAGGCGCGCTCGATCAAGCGCTGCAGGATTACGATCACACCGTTCAACTGAATCCAAGGCGAGCCGGAGCTCACAATCACGCGGCCGAAATTCTCTGGACCCAAGGCAAACACGACGAAGCGAAGCTACGATGGAAGGCGGCCCTCGCCGCGCTCTCTGCGTCGGAGGATGACCGCCGTGTTCCGGAAAGCTTCTGGACAGACACGGAAGAAACGCTGACAAGCATCGGCAAATATGAAGTGCTAGCGGACCTCCGCGCAGATGCGGATCGCGTACTGCGAACGTACGTGCGGCGCAATGGACCATTCCGGATTGAGCCGATGCTCGATGGAATTCTAGCAGCGGCAGGACCGGAAGAAGGAGTCCGGTGGATCACCGATCTCAGCCGCGTAGCCAGCGACCAAGTCTCGTTTCTCGGCGAGATAGTAAGGCAGGAAGAGTTACCAGCCCTAGCCCGCCAGAGAATCTTCGAGCGCTTGCTCGACGCCGCCAGAAGCAAAGTCGCGCGTTCGCGAGGCGACGCGCGCCCTCAGGCATTGAGCGAGCAGCGTGGCTATGAATTCGATTGGATCGGATCGCTTTTGGAATCGAAGCAGACGGCCAAAGCGCAGGCAGCGCTGGATGCGATGGACCCAGACACGCGCCGGGAATCGCAATCTCAGTTCGTCCCCCTGCAAATCCGGGCAGCCGCGCAGGCCGGCAAACTCGAGGTGCTGCTCAAGTCATATGATCGCGACCGGCCGCCGCTCGAGCTACTCCGAAACGAAGCAACGTCTCAGCAGACAGAAGGGACTCCGAGCGTCGCTCAAAGTCTCCTCGAATACATCTACACAATCGAGCTGGACGCACCCATGCCCCAGGCTTCGACTTTTCTCGGCATGGCTGAAATTCGATTGCAGCGTAACGACACCCCCGGTGCCATGGAATTGCTCCGTCGCATGACACTGATCGCCGGAGAGCCGTTCCAATATCTAAACCCGGCGGCGGACCTGCTGGAGCGCTTCGGCAAGAAAACGGAAGCATCCGAATTCCACCAGGCGCGAGCCAAGGCCTTCCCATGGGAGCTCTCAAACCCAACATATGAAGCACGAGTGCAACTGGCGCAGAACGGAGCGAAAGCGCCGCTCGGCTCAGCGGAGTTGGACTTGCTCGCAAGCGGAGCGCCCATTCCGCCGGCCGCCGCGGAGAAACTGTACTTCTACTACGCACGGGTAAAAGCGGCCGAGCAAACCAACAACAATGATGTTCGAGTGCGGCTCTTGCGCAGCGCGCTCGAGATCAACCCGGACGCCATACCTCCCCGATTGCCGCTGTTTCGGGCAGCCGTCGCCATCGGGCGCGAATCTCTTGGATTGGCCGCCGTCTCGGAACGTGCGGAAACATGGGGCGAGGGCGCGGAGCGAGCGCGGCTGCTGAGAGAAATGGCCGAAGCATACCGAAAGCTCGATCGACCGCAGGAGGCGAAGATGTTCTTCGAGCAGGCGCAGCGCTTAGATCCCTCGGTGCCAGTCAAGAAACAGCTCGACGCCATTGCGGCCGAAGAAAAGCGGAGCGCAGCCAACGCATTACGCCGGCCGGAAATCGCTGTCCGATTGGAGCAGGATCGCATTGTGAGGCCACGGTTATGAAGAGACGCTACGCCATTCTCGCCGCATTAATAATATTGCCCCTGGGTGTCTGGCTAGTGGCGCAGACAATGCAGCCAACCACGAATCCATCGAACTATTTTCCGCCCGGACCCGCCCTGTACGTCGAAACGCGAGATCTATCAGGACTGCTCGGCAACTGGAGCGCGTCATCCGAGAAGCGCGATTGGCTTGTCAGCGATAACTACTCCGTCTTCTCGCGCTCCCGGCTCTTTCTGCGTCTACAGGAAGCGCAAAACGAATTCACGCAGGCAGCAGGTTTGGCCCCCGACATGGACCTCGTCAATTCCGTAGCCGGAGCCGAATCAGGCCTGGCGATCTACGATATCGGCAAGCTCGAATTCCTCTACATCACGCAACTCGCTTCAGCGAAGGCCATCGAAACCGCGCTGTGGAAGACCCGATCCACTTACGATGCGCGCAACTCCGCAGGCCAGCAGTATTTCGTCCATTCCGATCCGCAATCGAAGCGCACGGCAGCCTTCGCGGCCAACAATGGCTGGCTTCTGCTCGCCACCCGCGAAGACCTGCTGGCCGGCGCTCTGGCGCTCCTTGCCGGTCAAAAGAATCCACCATTGAGCGCCGAGAACTGGTTCGACGCAGCCGTAAAAGCATCCAAACAGCGAGGCGAAATCCGCATCGCATTGAACATGCCGGTCCTCGTTCGCTCGCCTCACTTCCGTTCGTATTGGATACAGGGCAACGTCAACCAGTTGAAAGAATACAACGCGGGAATTGTCGATGTCTTTCGCGAAGCAAATCAAATTCGCGAAGAGCGGGTTCTCTTGCGGCGGCAGCCCGGACCGTCAATGGCAGCCAAGGAATCCGCCGCCGGACCTCTCGACATGATCCCAGCCAATGCAGGCCTCTACCGCGCATGGGCCGCTCCTCCCGCTAAGGACGCCGCCGACCTCGTCTATAGAAAACTGCTAGCGCCAGCGAGCGACGCGCAGCCGCAATCCCGCTATGCACCACAGGCCGCCGATCCGGACGCAACCGCCGGCTCAGAAGCGGATCTGGAAACGCGCATCGATGAGCCCCCGCTCGATCTGGGCGACAAGAAAGAAGACTACAATCGTCTGCTGGCCTCCCTCGAAAAGACACCTCTCGAGGCCATGGCCGAAGTGCAATCAAGCGCCGTTCAGATCGGAGGGATCTTCGTAACGAATCCACGCGCAATTCTGCTGCTCGGGACCACCGCCTGGAATCTCAGCGCCGTCCGCGCCGTAACAGGGAAGACCTCGATGCGGGTCAACGGCCGGGTTCTCGTGCTGGCGGATAGCGATGCCATGCTGAATTCCATACGCGGGGGCGGACAACCCGTCGCCAGCGGAACATATGTCGCCGTTTACCGGCACGCTCAGGAGCTCGGCAACTACACCAAGCTGATGACCATGCTCGATTACACCAGGCCCGCTGAAGGCGGCGGCCAACGTGAACCGCAGTTGTACTCACAGAACGTCGCGAGTCTGGGCCGAGCTTTGGGACGCGTAGAATCCGCGTCAATCACCGTGCACGACACGGGCGCGGCGGTGCCACAAACGGTCATCTACCGATTCCGGCCATGAAGCTCCTCCCCGCACTACTGCTCGCCGGAACTTTGTACGACCAGTCTGTTTCAAAGTTACTGCAAGAGCGGTTTCAAGATCCCGCTGTTTCCTATTTGGTGCTCGACGCAAGAAGCGGAGAATTGATCGCGTCGCACTGGACCGCTCTCGATACTCCCCGATCAGTCGGCTCCTTGATGAAGCCCCTGCTCGCAGCGAAGTATCAAGGCGAATATCCGGTGCTCCAATGTGATCCAAAACGCTGCTGGCGATCGCACGGCCACGTCGACGTTGTGGAAGCGTTAGCACAGTCATGCAATTCGTATTTTCTACAATTGGCAAGCCGCTTTCGCGCTAGCGGCCTGTCGCCTGAAGCTCTCATCGGTCTAGGTGACGAATATAAAGTCGCTCCGTTGTGGCTGGCGCGCGCCTACTGCAAGATAGATCGCGAGCCCATTCGACGCGGGTTGCGAGCCTCCGCACAGCACGGTACGGGTCGCGCCGTCGGCATGGACGCACTCGTCAAGACCGGCACCGCGCCCTGCACTCACCAGCGCCGCGCGCCCGGCGACGGCTACTCAATTGCGATCTATCCATCCAATGCTCCACGGTACGCGCTGATGGTGGAACTCCACGGAGCGCCCGGCGCGAAAGCAGCGGAAGTAGCAGGCAAAATACTGCGCGTAATCGCGGAGGGCCGCTAGCATGTTCATGCTTTTCGCTGTCATCGAGATCGGAGTGTTCGGCCTGTTCCACCCAGCGCGGCTCGAACTGAAACCAGTTGCCGGAACAGTTCTGGTCGCTTCCAACGGCCAGGTGATCGATCGCAAAATCGAAATCACCACGCCAATCGACGCCGCCGCGCGAGACGGCGGAGAAGCCGAGTTCATTCTCAGTGTTTCAGGAAAAATCGAACGGCGTTTCCGAGGAAAGCTGCGAGTGCGTCTGAATCATGGCGAACTCGTCCCGGTAATAGCAATGGAGCAAGACGAAGCAGTGGCAGCCGCCGTGGCCGCCGAATACCCGCCCGGCACCGCGCCCGAAGCCCTCAAAGCCGCAGCCATCGCCGCCCGCTCGTACTACGCCGCCTCCCCGAAGCGTCACAAGGGCTTCGATTTCTGCGACACCACGCACTGCCAGTTTCACCGCGCGCTTCCACCACAAAGCGATCCCGTCTGGCGAGCCGTACACGAGACACAAGGGCTCGCGATCACCTATCAGGATCACGTCTTCGCCCCGCTCTATTCGGCCAGTTGCGGCGGAAAAACGCGAACTCCGCTGTCCATCGGCATGCAGGGCGGCAGCTATCCCTACTTCGAAGTGGACTGTCCCGTTTGCCAGCGAGATTCCAAAGCCTGGCGCCGAACCTTAAACGTCGAGGACGCAGGAGCACTGCTGCAAGGACCGCTGGAGCGTATCCGGCTTGCGTTCAAAGTGCCGAGCAACAACTTCGTAGCGCAATCGCAGGGCAGCGAACTTGTGCTCAGCGGTCATGGCGAAGGGCACGGCGTAGGCCTCTGCCAACGGGGCGCCATCGTAATGGCAAAGCAAGGAGCTGGATACCGTGAAATTCTGCACCACTATTTCCCGAACACCGGAATCGCGCCGCTCCCGCAGCAAGAGCGAGCCCAAACATGGGAACAAATGGAAGATGGAATCCTCCGATATCTTGATCGCGCCCTCGCCGGCGCCGAGCCATCAAAGCCCGCGGATCGCGAAAAGCTTCGAGCCGCCATCGGAGCGGTCGACTCGCGAATCCCCTTTGAAGAGCCGTCGATCGATCCCAAGCCAGTCTACGAAAACAATCGGTTCCGCGCCCAAGCCATCCACTGGCCTGTGTTCAAGGGCGTAGATGGCGAGGGGTTGCTACTCACGCACGCGGGGAAAATCACAGCGCACGTGATCGCAATTCCAGACGCCACGCAAACGCCCGAGCAGGTAGTCACCAGTTATGCGGCCGACCTCGCCGGACTCGGAGCACAAGTCGTGATCCCGGTCATAATCGATCGCAACTACACATGGTCGGGAAATCCACGGATTCGCATGACGAACATGACGCATCGCGAATTCATCTATCGCATGGCATATCAGATGGGCCGGCATATCATCGGCTACGAAGTCGAAAAGGTACTCGCGGCAGCCGACTGGTTGTCGAAGGAAACTCCTCACGCGCCCCTCCACATCATCGGCTACGGAGAAGGTGGCTTGATTGCCCTCTACACCGCCGCACTCGATACGCGAATTGAACAGACCGTCGTCGGCGGATATTTTGGAACCTGCCGCCACATATCGCAGGAACCACTCGATCGCAACGTCTGGCGCCTGCTTTCAGACTTCAGCGATGCCCAAGCCGCCGCCCTCGTCGCCCCGCGCGAGCTGACCATCGATCCCACCGGTTATCCCACCGTCCCCGGTCCACCCGCTCCGCACGGAAACAGAAGTGAAGCTGCGCCAGGTATCCTAACTCCGCTCCCGCAGTCCGAAATGCAAGCCGAAGTAGATCGCGCGCGTAAATGGAATCCCAAGATCCACCTCGAGAACCTCAACCTCGAAGCCGGCCCCCCATTGCCCGCCGCAAACCCCGAACGCATGCACCGCCAAGTGGATCAACTGATCGAATACACGCAGGCTCTCGTACGAGGTTCTCCGCTGCGCCGTAAAGAATTCTGGAGCGGGAATCAACCGGCGGACTACTATCGCCGGTATTTTTATGACGAAATCATTGGCCGGCTGCCCGACCCATCAGAACCGCTCGATGTGAAAAAGAGCCTGCTTTATGAACGGCCCAAGTTCACGGCCTACGAAGTCACCATTCCGCTCTGGACGGACGTATTTGCCTCCGGCGTGCTGCTGGTCCCAAAAGATCTAAAGCCAGCGGAGCGGCGCGCCACAGTCGTCTGCCAGCACGGCCTCGACGGCACGCCTGAAGACATCATCGAACCCAGAAACCAGCGCGCCGAAGACACATACCATCACTTCGCTGCGCAACTGGCGGACAAAGGTTACGTCGTCTACGCACCGCAAAATCCATACGTAGGCGGCGAGCGTTTCCGCCAGATCGTACGGCGCGGCAATCCCCTCGGTCTCACGCTCTTCTCGTTCATCACCGCACAGCACAAGCGGACCCTCGACTGGCTCTCTGAGCAACCCTTCGTCGATCCCAATCGCATCGGTTTCTACGGCCTCTCATACGGCGGAAAGACTGCCGTTCGCGTCGGCGCCTTGGAAACGCGGTACGCCGTAGTAATCTGCTCGGGCGATTTCAACGAATGGATCTGGAAAACCACCAGTCTGGAAGAGCCATTCAGCTACATGTTCACCCCTGAATACGAAATCGGAGAATTTAATATCGGCAACACCTTCAATCACGCCGAAATGGCGCGACTCATCGCACCGAGGCCGTTCATGGTGGAGCGGGGCCACAACGATACCGTCGGGATCGATGAGTGGGTAGCCTACGAATATGCGAAGGTCCGCCGCAACTACGCCACGCTCGGTATCCCGGAGCGCACCGCGATGGAATTCTTCCTGGGCCCGCACTCCATTCACGGAGTCGGCACGTTTGAATTTTTAGATCGTTTCCTGCGCCACTAGCCCGGATTTCTCACAAACGCTATAGCAAAAAGCCGTCCTTCATGGCATAACTGAGTTTCCACACAGCAGTTAGAGCCAAAGAGAGGACGGCCTTCGCTATGACAGAGTGTAACCAAT